>Ga0268299_1000193_pt1 | contig 239084 bp, 212 predicted proteins | sample NOBtaG_FD_193484 | JGI IMG/M metagenome (GOLD analysis project Ga0268299, IMG submission 193484) | Activated sludge microbial communities from bioreactor in Nijmegen, Gelderland, Netherland - NOB reactor | ecosystem: Engineered > Bioreactor > Aerobic > Activated sludge | place: Netherlands... | reverse complement strand
GCGGGGGGACAGTCTCGGTCCGCTGGACGAGACGTCCAGTCCAGCGCGGGGGGACAGTCTCGGTCCGCTGGACGAGACGTCCGGTCCAGCGCGGGGGGACAGTCTCGGTCCGCTGGACGAGACGTCCAGTCCAGCGCGGGGGGACAGTCTCGGTCCGCTGGACGAGACGTCCGGTCCAGCGCGGGGGGACAGTCTCGGTCCGCTGGACGAGACGTCCGGTCCAGCGCGGGGGGACAGTCTCGGTCCGCTGGACGAGACGTCCGGTCCAGCGACGAGGCGTCGAGCTCGGCGCCTCGAGCGCGATGAACCGCCGTTTCCTCGTCTGCCCGAAGCAGAGCGCGCGGGCCGAGACCCACGACGCAGGCGCGAGGAGCTGAGCCAGCCGGGCACCCCTGCCACGCGGCGCGCGAGGCGAGGCCGCGAGCGGGCTACCGCTTCCGCTTCCCCGCCGCAGGAGCGGCCGGCTTCACGACCAGCTTGGCCTGGGGCGCCGGCGCCGGCGCCGCCGCCTTCGTCACGTTCGACGGCCGCGCCGCGTCGCGCATCATCGCCTGGGCGGCCAGCGCCTGCGCCGAGCCCGGGCGCGGGCCCTTGTTGCCCGACGGCCAGAACACGAACAGCGCGAGCAGCACGCCGAGCGCGATGCCGCCGCGCTTGAGCCACAGGCGCGTCTCGGCGGCATCCCAGTCGATGCCCTGCAGCCAGCCGAGGTCGTACATGAACCGGCCGAGCTTCGTCTGCGGCGGCAGCAGGTCGCCGTCCTCGTCGACCGGGCGACGCTGCACGGCCGCGCGGCGCGGCTCCGGCGAGACCCAGCCGAGGTCGTAAAGGAACTGCTGCACGCGGCTGCGCGGCGGCGCGAAGTCCTCTTCGTCGTCGACTTCTTCTTCGCGCGTCCGAGCCACGGTGCCGAGCGGCAGGCTGCCGTCGATCAGCTTCGTCGCCTCGGCGCGCGAGCCGTGCTCGAGCCCGAGCTCGTCGAAGATCTCGAGCAGGGTCTGCTCGAGCGCGCGGGCGGAGTAGGGCCGCTCCGATGGGTCTTCATCCAACGTGCTGAGCACGAGCGCGTCGAGATCGCTGTCGACCGCCGGGTTGAAGTGGTTCGGCGGCTCGATGATGCGGCTCTGCTCGACGCGCCGGCCGGTCAGCAGCCGGTACATCAGCGCGCCCAGTGCGTAGACATCCGTGAGCCGGTCGGGCGCTCCGCCCGCGGCCAGCTCGGGAGCGACGGGGTTGCCGCCGTGCCCGCCGAACTGCAGCGTCCCGCCGCGGCGGCAGATGAGGTGAGCGGCGTCGAGCACGCCGACCACCTTCCCCACCTCGTGCTCGCGGGCCACCATGCGAACGACGTCGAGCGACAGCTCGAGCGCTGACGCCAGCGGCAGGTGCGAGGTGCCTGCGACGCGCCGCATGGCGCCCGAGAGGGTCACTTCGGAATCGGCGAGAGAGATCATGCGCACCAAGCGCAGAGCAACTCGCGATCCAACCCGGGTGAGCGTCGGCGTCAGGCGGGGTTAGCGCCGCGAGTTGCCCACTCCCGTTCACAGCTCGACCGCCGCGCGCGCGCGCAGATCGGCCAATCTCAGAAGACGAGCACCTTGTCGGTGAGCGTCGTGCCGTCCGAGAAGTACGCGTTGACGGTGAGCTTCGTCACGTAGACGCTGTTCTGCAGCACGCGCTCGACCTTGATGGTGCCGCTGCGCGCGCAGGCGAGCCGCGACGGAGCGCCGGAGGCCCACGAGTAGAAGCCGACGCGGACCTTCGTGTAGTCCGCCGAGTAGACCGAGTACGTGTTCGGGTTCGCCTGCCCCACGCACGTGCCTCCGCTCGTCGGGTCTTCGATGGTGAGGTAGTCCGGCGTCGTGCCCGGCTCCCAGTAGCCGTAGCCGGCGATGTGCAGCGCGCGGCCGGTGCCGACCATGTTCGAGCCCGTGGCCGACCACGCGTCGGCGTTGCCCTGCGTGAGGTCGGTCACCACGAACCGGCGAGCGCTCGGGCTCGAAGCCGGCACGCTCCAGCCCATGCTCAGGTTCGCGGTCGCGAGGAACGTCGAGAGCGGGCCGGTCGACGGCGAGGGGATGCACTGCGTGCCCTGCAGCGAGGTGCCGGGGCCGCACGTGACGCCGCCGCCGCCGACCGCGACGCACTGAGCGCCGCTCTTCATCGTGCCCGCGCCGCACGTGAGCGTGCCGACGCAGCGGTTGCCGCCCGCTCCGGTGGTGTCGGTGCTGCACACGGTGCCGAGATCGACGACACAGCTGCTGCCCATCTGCGCGGTGCCGGTGCCGCAGGTGGTGCCGCTCGAGGCCCCGACGCACTGCGAGCCGACGAGCGTCGTGTTCGCGCCGCACGTGACGTTGCCGGTGGTGCCGGTCGAGACGCAGACCTTGCCCTGCAGCTCGGTGCCGGCGCCGCACGTCACGTCGACCGGAGTCGCCACGCACTGGTTCCCCGAGCGCGACGCGCCCTGGCCGCACGAGAGCGTCGTGATGCACGTCGAGCCCTGGAGCGCGGTGTCGGTGCCGCACGAGATGGGCTCGGGCACGACCTCACAGCGCTCGCCGACGCGAACGGTTCCGGTGCCGCACGGCGCGGGGCCTCCACAACCCCAGAGAACGACGGGAAAAACGGCAGCAGCGAGAATTAGCTTATGGGTGTTCAAAGGTCCTCCCTTTCGTCAGGTCACCCGCGTTTGGGAGGGCGCCCCGAATTCCGTCACGGGAGATGAGCGGGGTGCTCGCGTCGACGACCCAGCGGGCGAGCTGAGGAAAAGCGCGGGCGGCGGCGTAGAAGCGGGGGAAGACGAGGCGCGCCCGGCGGCGCAGCAGCGCGAGGCGGACGGCGCGCGAGAGCTCGCGCGGGTCGCCCCAGGGTGCCGCCTTCGCCGCGGCGCCGTACATCGCCTCGTTCTCCTGCTGCGCTCCGTTGTCGATCGGCCCGGGGTAGACGGTGAGCACGTGCACGCCGGTGTGCTGGAGCTCGGCGCGCAGCGCCTCGGAGAACGCCGCGAGCCCCGCCTTCGCCGCCGAGTAGCAGGCCATGCCCGCGGGCGGCACGATGCCCGCCACCGACGAGATGTTGACGAGCGCTCCGCTGCCGCGGGCGATCATCCGCGGCACGGCTGCGCGCGCGAGCGCGATGGGCGCGTGGAGATCGACCTGGAACATTCGCTCGACGTCGGGCGGCGAAGCGGCGTCGAACGGGCCCGAGATGTTGAAGCCGGCGTTGTTGATGAAGACGTCGATGGGCCGGCGCGCCTCGACCTCGTCGACCCAGCGCGCGGGCTCGCGCGCGGCGAGGTCCGCGACCACCACCTCGCAGCGGCTGCCCAGCGCCGCCTTCAGCTGCTCGAGGAGGGCCGAGCGGCGGGCGACGATCGTCACCTCGGCTCCGCTCTGGTGAAACTCGCGCGCGAGGCAGGCCCCGATTCCAGACGACGCTCCGGTGATGACGACGTGCATGCGTTGCTCCTGGCTAGAAGACGTGGCCGAAGTCGGCGTAGAAGCGGACGCGGTCTTCGGCGTACCCCGCGTCGAAACGGACCATGAAGAACTTGCCCCAGCGGATGCGCAGCCCGCCGCCGGCGCCGATTCTCGGGGTGCCCAGGTCGACCATGCCGGTGTCGGCGAACGCGACTCCCGAGACGGCGAGGCGCTCGCCGAAGAGCGGAAAGCCGAACAGCGGGAACCTCAGCTCGGCGTTGCCGAGCAGCTTGAGCTTCCCCACGTACTCGCTCTGCACGAGCCCGCGCACCGAGAGCCCGCCGCCGACGCCGGCGACGACGAGGAAGGGCGAGAGCAGCGTTCCGAAGTCGCCCAGCCGGTTGAAGGGCACGTCACCCCAGGTGGCGTCGAGCGCGCACCGCGCGGCGAACGTCCAGCCCTCGCCGACCGGCAGGTAGACGGCGGCCGACGAGTACAACCCGACGGAGTCGCCGCTGCTGCCCAGCACCCGCAGCGTCGAGCGCACCGCCGTCTCGAGGAGCAGGCCGCGCGACGGCGACAGCTCGTCGTCGCGCGTGTCCCACGCGAGGCCCGCGGCGAGCTCGGAGTACGAGCCCCCATTCCAACCGAACGGTGCGTCACGGACGAGCCTCGACTCGCCGCCGGCGCCGATCAGCTGCCACGCCCAGCGGTAGCCCACCACCACCGAGAGCGCATCGGTCAGCTTGCGCCGCGCGCGCGTGCGGAAGATCGGCGCGCTCTCGACGTAGCGCTCGCCGCCCTCGGGCATCCGCGCGTGGTCGCCCAGGCCGAAGTACTGCGCGGTGGGGTTCCGCCAGTAGCCGGCGAGCGCGTCGATGCGCCAGGCCGAGCCGGCGAGCTGCGGCACGTCGACCGAGAGGAAGTGGAGCTGCATTCCACCGGTCGAGCCGAACGCCTGGGCCTCGAGGCTGAGAGCGTGCGGCGTGACTCCGTTCGCCTGGCGCTCGAGCTTCGCGCGCGCGCCGAAGCCCAGGCCCGTGTCCGAGGTGAAGTTGGTGAGCGGCATCGCGGCGAAGCGCCAGCGCGGCGGCTCGGGAGCGGCGGTGTCGATGCCGGCGTCGGCCGAGAGCAGGGTCGCGAGCAGCACGGCAAACGAGCTCATGTCCTGGGTCGGCTCCCGGCCAGTTCCCGGTCCGACGCCGGCTGTGACGCTGGCGCGTCACCGCTGGCCTCCCGCCTCCCGGAGGGCTCGAAGACCGCCGGGACGAAGACGCACAGCGCGGCGATGACGGTCGAAGCGACGAGCAGCGACGAGAGAATCGCGGGAGCGACCTTGCGCTGCCCGACGCCGGCCCAGCGCATCAGGGCCATCACCATCCACGGGCCCAGAATCGGCGTGGCGACGAAGGTGACCCAGAACGCTCCGCGCGAGGCGACGAGGCGGTCGGCCCACCTTCCCCGGCTCTTCTGGATCAAGCGGCGCCACCAGCCGAGCCGCTCGAGCCAGCTCCAGCACGCGTCGACGACCAGCACCTGGAGGTACGCGAGGGGGACACCGACCGCGACCACCGGCACCGGCGAGAAGTCGAGCTTGAGCAGCGCGACGGGAATCGCGACGGTGAGGCCGCCGATGGGGTTCGCGGCGAGCAGCGCGTACGCGAGCCAGCCGCTCATCGCCGGCCCTCGCGCGCGTCGGGCACCAGCACGACCTTGCCGACGTTCTGCCGCGACTCGAGCCGCAGGTGTGCCTGGGCGGCCTGCGAGAACGGGAAGACCGAGTCGACGAGCGGGCTGATGGCGCCCTGCTCGGTGAGGCGCGCGATGGTGTCGAGGCCGCGGGCGATGAGCTCGTCCTCGGTGAAGAGGTGGCCGAGGTTGAGCCCCATCACCGCCTTGTTCGAGTCCATCAGCGTCAGCGGCACCCACAGCGGCGTGTGGAGCAGCTGGCCCGCGACGCGGAGCAGGCTGCGCTTGCCCGGGCCCGTCGCTCCGCTGAAGCCGTAGAGCATGAGCCGCCCGAGCGGCGCGAGCAGGCGGTAGTTCTTCTTCCAGTTCCGCCCTCCGACGGGGTCGAGGATGAGGTCGACGCCGCGGCCGTTCGTCAGCTTGCGCGCGCGGGCCTCGAAGTCCTCCTTCGCGGGGTCGATGACGGCGTCGAAGCCCTGCGAGAGGAGCAGCGCGTGCTTGCTGGTGGAGGCGCAGCCGATCAGCTTGACGCGCGGCTCCTGCCGGCAGAGCTGCGCCGCGGCGAGGCCGACGCTCCCTGCGGCCATGTGCACGAGCACGGAGTCGCCGGCGCGGACGCGGCCGTACTCGTTCACCAGCAGCACCGCGGTCGCGTACGCGACGGGAATCGCGGCGGCCGTCTCGAAGCCGAGCTGCTGGGGCATCTTGCGCACCCACGCCGCCGGAGTACAGACGAGCTCGGAGTGCCCTCCGAAGCGGCACAACCCCCAGACGCGATCGCCCTCGGAGAACGACCGCACTCCCTCTCCGAGCGACTCGACGACGCCCGAGACCTCGTACCCGACGACCATCGGCGGCGGCGGCGCGTCGGGGTACAGGCCCTGCCGGGCGCTCACCTCGGCGAGGTTGAGGCCGGCCGCTGCGACGCGGATGCGCACCTGGTCTTTCGCGGGAGAAGGGTCGGGGCGCTGCTCGAGCCTGAGCACGTCGGCGGCGCCGTGGCGGGTGTTCACGATTGCGTTCATGCAGCGCACGGTACGCAGCGGCGAACGGCGCCACATGTGCTGGAAGTCACATCAGTCGACTGATGTGACTTCCTGCACATGCCGCGCGCGGGCCGGCTCTCTACCGTGCGCGGACCATGATCACGCTCGCGCTCGCAGTGCTGCTCGCCGCCGAAGTCGACCCGAACCCGTGGGAGACGCAAGCCACGGAGCCGTTTCTGATCAAGACGCGCGCGCGCGCCGGCAGCGACGTGAAAGAGGTGTGGGCCGAAGCGACGCTCGACGCGGCGCCCGCCGACATTCAAGACGCGCTCACCGACGTGACGCGCTACACGTCGTTCATGCCGTACATGAGCGAGGCGCGCCTGCTCGAGGGGCGCGACGCCGACGGCGCGCAGTACACGTACCAGAAGATCGAGCCGCCGCTCTTGAGCGCGCGCGACTTCGTTCACAAGGTCTACCTCGACCGCGACGCGCGCACCGACCCCGAGGGCGTGTTCAAGAACCACTGGGCCGCGGCGCCCGACAAGCTGCCGCGGGTGGACTCGGTCATCCGGCTCGAGATCAGCGAGGGCAGCTGGCGCGTGCAGCCGCTGCCGGGCGGCAAGTCGTACGTCGTCTACCGGCTCTGCGTCGACCCGGCCGGGGCCGTGCCTGCGTTCGCGGCGAACCGCGCGAACACCAGCGGCCTCACCGACACCTTCAAGAACATCGAGCGCGAGGCGCAGCGGCGCGCTGCCGCTCGAAAGGCGGCGCGATGAACCGCTCAGAGGCGGGAAGGGTCGACGTCGCTGTGCACGCGCAGCTCGTGGTCGATCTCGTCGAGGCGCCCCTGGCTCTGTGCCCTCTCGATGACGCGGTGCACGAGCAGGATGGTGCCCGGCACTCCGAGCAGGACGCCGGCGGCCGCGGCGATGCCGGCGAAGATGAGCATGCCGTCGACAGTGCTCTGTACCCGGCCGAAGCCGTTGAACGACCAACCGAGCTCGAAGTAGCCGAGCACGAGCATGTCGACGATGGCGGCGCCCCAGCCGAGAGCGCCCACCCCCACGAAGACGATGGGCGGAGCCAGCGAGGGCCGCTCGTCGGTGATCATGCGGCGCTCTTCGAGCAGCGTGTCGAGCTCCTTCGGCGTCAGGTCGGCCGCGACCACGAAGAGGACGAGCGCGGGGAGCACGGGGAGCACCGCTGAAATCGTACCGCGATAGACTCCCCGCCCGCCTGAACGAGCGCGCGATACTCGGCCCCCTCGAGCCCTTCCTGCGGGGCATCGCCTTCGTGGTCTGGGCGTTCATCGGCCTCACGCGCTTCGACGGGAGCCCGAAGCTCTGGCTCGTGCCGTGGGCGCTGTACATGACCGGCATGCTGCTGGGCGCCGCGCGGAGCCGGCTGCCGCACGTGGTGAACGTCGCGCTGCTCGCGCTGCAGACGGCGAGCGTGCTCGCGATGCCGGTGACGGGGCTCGTAGGCTTCGAGGGCATGTTCCTGTCGTTCGTCGTCGTGCAGCTGCCGACGGTCATCTCGCTGCGCGCGTCGATCGTCTGGGCGGCGCTGCACGTGCCGCTGCTGTTGCCGTTCGTGTGGCCGCACAACAACGCGCGGCAGCTCATCGAGATCTGCGGAGCATCGACGGGCTTCGCGACGTTCGCGCTGCTCGTGCACTACGTGCGCCTGCGCGAGCAGCGGGCGCGCGCCGAGCTCGCGCAGAGCAACGCGTCGTTGCTCGCCACGCGCGCCATGCTCGTCGAGGGCAGCCGCCAGACCGAGCGGCTGCGCATCTCACGCGAGCTGCACGACAGCATCGGGCATCACCTCACGGCGCTGAACCTCCAGCTCGATCTCGCGGTGCGGCAGGCGGCCGGCCCCGCGGCCGAAGCGCTGGCGCGCGCGAAGTCGATCTCGCAGCAGTCGCTCGCCGAGGTGCGCAAGGTGGTGAGCGAGATGCAGGCCGAGGGCGGCGTCGACGTGCTGCCGGCCCTGCGCGCGCTGGCGTCGGGTGTGCCGGCTCCGAAGATTCACATCGAGGCGCCCGAGACGCTGGCCATCGCCGGCGGCGCGACGAGCCACACCGTCTTCCGCTGCGTTCAGGAGGCCATCACGAACTCGGTGAAGCACGCCTCCGCCCAGAACGTGTGGGTGACGCTCGCGGCCAACGGCCCGAAGCTCGAGGTCACGGTGCGCGACGACGGCGCCGGAGCGCCGGGCTTCACGAAGGGCCGCGGCCTCGAGGGCATGACGGCGCGCGTCGCGGAGCTCGGCGGCACGGCACGCTTCGAGACGGCGAACGGGTTTACGGTACGGCTCGAGGTGCCGCTCCCGACATGATCCGCGTGCTCATCGCCGACGATCAGACGCTGGTGCGCCAGGGCATTCGCGGGCTGCTCGAGCTCAGCCGCGAGCTCGAGGTGGTCGGCGAGGCCTCGGACGGCGACGAGGCGCTGAAGCTCGTGCTGCAGCTGAAGCCGCAGGTGGCGCTGCTCGACGTGCGGATGCCGGGGAAAGACGGCGTCCAGGTGCTGCAGGCGCTGCGGGCCGCCGGTGACGCGACGCCGGTGATTCTGCTGACCACCTTCGACGACGACGCGGTGCTGCTCGAGGGGGTGCGCGCGGGCATCGCGGGCTACCTGCTCAAAGACGTGTCGCTCGAGGTGCTGACGCAGGCGATCGAGACGGCGGCTCGAGGCAAGACGACGATTCTGCCGGCGGTCACCGAGCGGGCGGCGCGCACCGTGAAGAAGGCGGGCACGAAGTTCGAGGCCGCGACGATGCCCGACGTGCTCAGCGAGCGGGAGCGCGAGGTGCTGCGGCTGATGGCCGGCGGCTTCAGCAACCGCGAGATCGCCGACGCGCTGGGGACCGCCGAGGGCACGGTGAAGAACCAGGCGTCGAGCATTCTGTCGAAGCTCGGCGTGCGCGACCGCACGCGCGCGGTGCTCAAGGCGCTGGAGATGGGCTGGTTGGTCGAGCGTTGAGGCAGTATGGCTGTTCCGGCCTCGCGGTATTCCAGCGCGAAGCAAGTGACCGGGCAGCGAGGGTGCCGGCACCCAGGAGACTTCACTCGAGCCTCAGCGCTTCACCGGGTGCGCCCGCCGCCACGCGTACTGCACCACCCGCGACAGGCTCAAGGCCTCGGCCGCGCCGGCGTCCTCCGCGGCGTCGACCTCGGCCTCGGGGAGGTACAGCGTCAGCGTGCGCCGCGCGTGCTTGTCGGAGTCGGGCTGGCCCTCGTCGTACGACGCGTAGCGCTCGTGGCCGGGCCTGTCGCCGAGCTCCTTCGCGAGCCGCGCCGACTCGAGCGCCTGCGCCACGAGGCTCGACGTCGAGCGCTTGTCCTTCAGCGCGGCCTGCTGAATCTCGGCCGCCATGCCGCCGGGCAGATCGACCTGCGTGAGGGCCAGGTTCTCGCCGGCGTCCTCCGGCCAGCGCTGCGCGGCGAGGGTCTGCAGCTGCCACGGCGAGTCGAGGCACGCGCGGCCCGGCAGGCCCACCTGCTGCGCGAGCTTCGAGAGCGGATACGCGGGCCACCGCGCCTGGTGCCACGCGGTGGCCGAGCCGCCGCGCCGCACGTACGCCACGTACGCCGGGTCGTCGCGGTACAGGCGCCGCGACTCGGAGCGCGGCGCGCCGCGCTGGAACTGAAAGACGGCCTCCTGCTCGAGCGTCTCGTCGCGCGGGCCGGGCGCGATGAACGCCCAGGTGCTCTCGACGCCGTCGGCCGACGAGAGCCGGCGCGCGAGCTCGGTGTAGCGCGCGAACGGGAGCGCGCCGTCGGTGAGGTCGAGCTCGATCGCGGCGAGCGCGCCGAGCGACGTCTTGATGAAGCTCACCCGAATCACTTCGTCGAGCCCCATCGTGCGCGAGAGCGAGCCGACCGCTCCCTCAGCGCGGGCGCGGTCGGGCGCCGTGAAGTGCACGAGCACGCCGGCGCTCTGCTCGCGGATGTCGAGCGAGTCGAGCGGGCCCTTGTACTTCGTGGCGACGGGCTTCGCGGCGAGCGGCAGCGACAGCGCGAGGGCGAGCGCGAGGGCGGGGCTCACTGGCACGCTCCGGTGAAGGGCTCGCAGGTCATCAGCGCCGGGCACGGTACGACGAGGCAGCGCGGCACGCACTGCCCGTACCAGCACTGCTGCACGCCGCCGAGCGGGGCGCAGTCGGCGTCGGCCGAGCACGGCTTGGGGCCGGTGCCGGCGACCGGCGTCGCGCTGAGCGACGTCAGGTCGGCGCTCGCCGGGCGGAACACGCGCGCGTCGACCGGCATCGGGCCGCCGTCGGGCAGCAGCGCGTCTTCGAACCAGCTGCCCGAGAGGTTCAGCGGCACCACGCCGGTGTTGTACACCTCGAACGCGAGCGGCGTGTTGCCCGAGAAGTCGTTGAAGCGCAGGTCCGACGTGGTGGCCTCCGAGTAGACGGCGCTGCCGCTGGCGGTGCCGTTGCCCTGCAGCCGGTTGCCGGCGAGCTGGTTCAGGTGCGCCCGCACGTTCGCGGTCTCGATCGCCAGCGCGCCGCCGACGCGCGTGAACGTGCCCATGTTGTGCCCGATGACGTTCGACGCGATGCGGTTGCGCACCAGCAGGTGGTTGCCGGCCCGGGCCCAGACGACGCCGCGAACGTCGCTCCAGTCGGCGCGCGTCAGCGTGTGGCCCTCGATGGTGTTGCCGAGCAGCAGGTGGGCTCCGTCGTCGAGCACGATGGCCACCCCGCGCGTACGGAAGGTCTGAGCCGCGTTCGCCTGGCCGCCGCCGGTGACGCCGTTGTTGAAGAACCGGTTGCCGCAGACCGTCGCCTGGCCTCCGCGCAGGAACATGCCCGCGCCCTGGTTCATCTGGTTGTCGGCGATGCTGCCCTCCAGCACGTTGAACGAGATGTCGTTGGCGACGAGCACGGGGTCGCCCTCGGAGTAGATGCCGGCGCCGTACTGCGTGCTCACCACCTGGTCTTCGAGGATGCCCGCCTCGTTGTGGTGGATGCTGCAGCCGCGCACGAACGGCGCCGAGCCGCTCGAGACGAAGAGGCCGCCGCCCGCGGCGATGATGCCGGCGTCGCGGTACACGGTGTTGTTGCGGATCTCGCATTCGAGCAGCGCCGGCGACGCCCCGATGATGCGCACGCCGGTGTCGTTCGACTTCTCGACCACGCAATGCTCGAGCACGCTGCCCGCGACCCAGACGCCTGCGTCGAGCACGGCGTCCGCCGCCGTGTTCTCGAACACGAGCCCCGACCAGGGCTGGGCGAGCCGCGACGTGAAGACGACCGGCTGCATCGCGGTGCCTCGGGCGACGAGCGCGCCCTGCACCCAGATGCGCAGCCTCGGGTCGATCTGCACGACGGTCCCGGGCGCGAGCACGAGCGACTGGCCGGGCAGCACCGTGAGGTCGTCGCCGGTGACCACGTGCGGGTTGCCGGCCGGAGTGAGCGTGCGGCTCCCCGACGCTCCGCTGAGCACCGTGCCGGGCCCCGCGTACGCGCTGACCTGCGGCGCCTCGTCGAGCCGGCTCTCGATGCCCGACTGCACGGCCGTGACGCGGTACACGAAGCGCGTGTAGTTCGGCACCGGCGCGTCGACGAAGAACACGTCGGCCGTGACGCCGCCGTCGAGTGCGGGCGGCGCCGCGAGCGGGTCGGTGCCGCGGTACACGTGGTAGCGCTGCGCTCCGGCCGCCGGCGGCTGCCACGACAGGGTGATGCGGCCGTCACCGGAGGCGTAGACGAGCTGCCGCACCGCGGTCGCCGGCCCCACGAAGCCGGCATCAGGCATGGGGAGTACCGTGTCCGGCCCCGGCGGCGACGGCGTGCCCGGCTCGAGCCACACCTCGCCGAGGTCGACGTCGTCGAGCCCGAGCGGCTGCAGTGGCAGCACGCGGGTGCGGTGGTTCGGGGCGTCGACGCGAACGCTGAACACTCCGGGCGCGAGCGGCCCGAGCGTGAAGGCGCCCGCCTCCGTGTCCGCCGCTGCCGCGAGCCTCGCGCCCGAGTACGCGAGCGCCGTCGCCTGCGCCTGCTCGAGCGGAGCGTCGGTCAGCCGCACCGTGCCGGTGAACGCCGCCGCCGGAGCAACGCCGGTCGCGTCGGCGAGGTCGAAGTCGACGCCGGTCACGGCGGTGCCTGCCGGCACCTCGAGCTCTCGCAGCTGCGGCACGAGGCCGGTGCCCGAGGCGGCGATGGGGTTCGTCCCCGCCGGCAGCCCCGAGAGCACGTAGCGGCCCTCGGCGTTCGTGAACGCGACGAGCGCCGTGCCGCGCATGAACACCATCGCGTCGGGGAGCGGCGCGCCGCGCGCGCGCACCGTGCCGATGGCCGAGCCGGTCGGCAGGAGCTCGATGTCGCCGACGTCGACGTCCGAGCCTCCGCCGACCGCGATGCCGCTGAGCGCGGCGGTGAGCTCCTTCAGGCCGTCGCTCTCGCTGTCGAACGCGGCGGCGAGCGCGTGATCGCCCGCCGGCACCGGCTTGAATGCGAAGACGCCGTCGGCGCGCGTGAGCGCCGGGGTCGGGCGGCTGTCGAGGCGGACCTCGGCGCCACCGACGCCCGAGCCCGAGCGGGTGACGCGGCCGCGCAGCGCGCCGGTCTGGGGCGGAGGCACCTCGAGATCGCGGGTGCACGCGGCGGCGAGCAGCAGGCTGAGGAGGGCGGAGCGCATTCAGCGGGCCAGGTGGAAGATCGCGCAGTCGCGGCCCGTGACCCAGACGTCGGTCGCCGTGACGAAGATGTCGGTGGGCGTCGAGTTGAACGGCAGCGGGTGGCGCGTGCAGGTGCTGCCGCCGGCGCCGAGCTGAATGGCCGCGCGGCCGGCGCCCTCGAGGGCCCACACGTCGGTCGAGCTCGTGCCGTGCACCGCGACGAGCCCGCTCTTCGCGCACGTGGTCAACACGTTGGGCGGCCCGGGAGCGGCGACGGTCGTGCGGCGCAGCCCGGTGCCGCCGGCGATGAAGATGTCGCCGCCCGGCGAGATCCACAGGTCTTCGAAGAAGGCGGCGTTGTCCGTGTGGACCAGGCCGATACCCGGCCGGGTGAGCTCGAACTGCGTGACCGCGAACGCCGAGCCGACGCCGCCGTCGCCCGTGACCGCGAGGCCCATGATGGGGAGCCCGCCGACCATCGCCGAGTTGAACACGTTGGGAGCAGCGAGGTTCGCGTACAGCACCTGCCCGCCCGACGCGATCCACAGCGAGGTCGCGGTCGCCGCCACGGCCGTCGGGTTCATGGCGACCAGGCTGAGACTGACCTCGCCGCCGTCGGCGAGAAAGCCCTTGCCGCGCTCCTGAGCGCCGACGACCCAGACGTCGCCGTTGGGAGCGGCCGCGATGTCGAGCACGGTGCCGGGCAGCGCCGTGGCGGCGCTCTGCGACCAGGTTCCGTTCGCGTTGCGCATGAGCAGGGTCGAGCGGCTCCCGCCGGCGAAGAGCCTCGCCGCAGAGGTGCCGCCGATCGCGTTCAGCTGCTGGCAGCGCCTCCCGGTGATGCCGACGTCGACTTCGACGAAGGCGCCGCCCGTCGACCGGAGGACGAGCGCGCTGCGCCCGCCGGCCCAGGTGATGCCGGCGCTGTGCGTGACGGCGTAGAGGTCGAGGTCGGCCTGCGGCCAATCGTTGCGCATGCCGAGGCCGCAGAAGTAGGCGATGCCGGCCTCTCCCACGGCGGCGCAGTTGTCTCCTCCGAACGCCGTCACGGCGCGGTAGGCCGGACCGCCGGTCGTCGCGAAGGAGATGCGCGCCCACGTGCCGCCGTCGAAGCTCATCACGACCCCGTTGCCGCCGCCGCCCTTGCCGGCGGCCCACGGCCCCGCGACGGCGAACAGGTCTGCGATGCCTTCGTCGTGGGTCAGAGACCAGCTCGTGCCGGCGCGGTGGAAGATCTCGGTCGGGCTGACGACCGTCATCGCGGAGTCGACCGAGCGGAGCGGTCCGCTCGCGGGCGGGCCGGTCACCGTCGCCGGGCCGGCCCCCAGGTCCCACAGCAGCACCGAGTTGCCGTCGCCGACGCTGACGAAGCGGCTGAGGTCCGAGCTCCAGGCGACGGCGCGCAACAGCTGCGTGGTGCCGGCATCGCGCGGCTGCCACGCGCCGGCCGGCCCTCGCTGCAGCACGAGACCGTGCTCGCCCACGGCCATGACGTAGCTGCCGTTGGGCGTGACGGCGACGCCGTTGAGATCGAGCCCGGTGTTGCTCGCCTCGTGCACCCAGCGCCCCGTGTCGCCGTGGAGAATCAAGCCGTGGTCACCGACCGCGTAGACGTCGTTGCCGGCCGACGCCATCGCGTTGATGGCGTGGCCGTAGGGGAGCGGGTGCTCCCAGACGAAGACTCCCGAAGGGCCGGCATCGACGGTGCCGCCCGCAGCGCCGCCGCTCGCGCCACCCGCGGTGCTCCCTCCAGCGGCGCTCCCGCCCGCGGCGCTCCCCCCGGCGGCGCCGCCGCCCGCGGTCGCCCCGCCGCCACCGGCGCCCGACGCCGGCTCGCAGTAATCGCCGACGCAGGCGAGCCCGTCGGGGCAGACGCCGCCCGGGTCGCAGCGGAACCGCACGTCGTCGCGCACGCTCGCGCACTCGCAGCCTGTGACGAGCGCGATGAGGAACACGAAGCGCACGATGCGCGACTCTACAACTTCACGGGCAGGCTTCGACCTGTACCGAGTAGTTGATCGGAGCCGCCAGGCTGCCGCCCGACAACGTCACCTGGTACGTGTGCCCGGCCTGGCTCACCCACCCGTTGGGGATGAACTTGATCGCCGACGGGCTGCCGTAGTTCGCGAGCAGGTTGCTGACGGTGACCGGCAGGTTCTGGCCGTTGTCGGTGACGGTGACCGTCGCGCCGTTCACGTTCGAGGTGTAGCCCTGCACGTGCCAGCCGACCTGGTCGACCGACTGCAGGCCCGGGATGTTGATCGCGGCGAGCGGCACCGGCCCCGGCGGAGGCCACGCGACCCAGGGCTTGCCCGCGTTGCCGCTGCCGCCGATCACCCAGTGACACGAGCCGCCCGGGGTGCCGCCGATGCCCACGGGCCCGAGCTGGTTCGAGAGGAACCAGCGGCGGTGGCCGAGCGACGGCGCGTTGCCGGCGCCGAAGTCGGACATGTAGAGGTCGATGCAGCGCACCGCGCGGCCGGTGCAGATGTTGCTGTTGCCCGCGGCCGTCGCGCCCGCGGCCGTGTAGCAGAGCCAGTTCGTGGGCGGCGAGTGACTGAGCGCGTTGTTCGCGTCCATCATCAGCGCGCAGGCCTGCGCCGACGTGTCGCGCATCGCGCTCGTCGTGACGGGCGGGAGGTCGGCGATGAAGCGGTAGAGGTTGAGGATCTTGAGCGAGTTCGCGCGCGCGGCCGCCGTCAGGTCGCCGGGCTGGCACTGCGGGTTCAGCATGCCGTTCCACGTGCCTTCGCTCATGTCCATGCGATCGCAGTTCCAGCGGAGGCAGACCTGCGTGCGGCGATCGCCCGTGATGTTCGAGCACGACGGCGCGCCGCTTCCTCCGGCCGCGCCGCCCGCGGTCGCCCCGCCGGCCGTCGCTCCGCCCGCGGTCGCTCCGCCCGCGGTCGCTCCGCCTGCGGTCGCGCCACCCGCGGTCGCGCCACCGGCGGTCGCCCCACCGGCGGTCGCTCCGCCCGCGGTCGCTCCGCCTGCGGTCGCTCCGCCTGCGGTCGCTCCGCCTGCGGTCGCTCCGCCTGCGGTCGCGCCACCCGCCGTGGCGTTGCCACCCGCCGTGGCGTTGCCGCCCGCCGTGGCGTTGCCGCCCGCCGTGGCGTTGCCGCCTGCCGTCGCGTTGCCGCCCGCCGTCGCGTCACCGCCCGCCGTCGCGTTGCCTCCCGCTTCTCCACCGGCGGTGGCGCCTCCGCTGGTGCCCGACGACGAGCCGCCGGCGGTGCCGCCCGGGGGCGTGCCGATGTCTTCGACGACGCCGACGCACGCGGCAAGCATTACCAGGACCGGCGACCAACGCATGGCGGCATTCTACAATCGCCCCGCGTGTCAGGCGACCTCGCCCTCCCCACGGTGGAAGTGCAGCTCGAGTGCTCGAGCGAGGCCGCCTTTCTGCTCGAGGTGGCGCCGAAGCTGGGCGGCCGGTTCTGGGTCGCGACGGCGCAGCCCGCTGCCGCCGGCGAGGCGCTCGCGCTCTACATCGCGCTCTCGGGCACCGTTCAGACGGTGCGCGGCGTGGTGCGCGTCGACGCCGCGGAGCCGGGCCGCCTGCTCGTCCGCATCCACTCGCTGAACCCCGAGGGCATTCAGCTCGCGTTCGGCGACGACACCCAGGAGGCGAGCGACGTGCTGATGCCGGGCGTCTGGCGCGAGACCCCGCCGAAGAGCACGGAGCCCGCGACGCCGCCGCACGGCACCGACGTGCAGCAGCTGCTCGCCGACGCCACGCGCGACGAGCCCGAGCAGAAGACCGCCGTGTACTCGCACGCCCAGCGCAAGCTCGTCGAGAGCATCGCGCCGGCCTCCGCGCTGCCGTGGAGCGGCGGGCTCAAGCCGCTCGACGTGCTCGGCAACTACCAGCTGCTCGAGCGGCTCGGGCGCGGCCGCACCACCGAGGTCTACGTCGCGCGCGCGCTGCTCGACGGCGGCGTCGAGAAGCTCGTGGCGCTGAAGGTCACGCTGCCCGAGTACCACCCGGGCACCGCCGACGGGCGCAAGCTGGTGAGCGAGGCGCAGCTCGCGGCGTCGCTGCAGCACCGCGGCGTCGTGCAGGTGTTCGACTCGGGCGAGGCCGCGGGCCGCTTCTACCTCGCGATGGAGTACGTCGAGGGCCGCAGCCTCGACGTTCTGATCCGCTGCATGCGCGAGTCCGGAGGGCCCTCGAAGCCGTTCGCCCTGAAGGTGATGCTCGACGTCGCGCGCGTGCTCGAGGCGATTCACGGCGCGGGGCGCGCGCACGGCGGCCTCGAGCCTTCGAACGTGCTCGTCTCCGAGCAGGGCGAGGTGAAGCTGATCGACGCCGCGACCGGTACGCCCGGCGGCGATCTCGACGCCGCCGTGAACCTGCTGCGCGAGCTCTTGACGCCGCTGCCGTGCCCGGTGAACGCCGTGAAGAGCGCCGCGGAGCTCGTCTCGGCGCTCACGCTGGAGCGCGCCGACGGAGGCAACGCCGACCCCGCGATGATGGTGCGCGCGCTGTGCGGGCTGTCGCTCGCCTCCGAGAAGCGGCACGTCGCGAAGCTGACGCTCGACGCGCGCGTCGCGAGGCCGGCGAAGGAGCGCAAGGCGCCGCGCCGCTCGACGCAGGTCGCGGTGGTCGCGGCGGTGGTGCTCGCGCTCGGGGCCGGCGGCTTCGCGGTGAAGCGCATGCTCGACGGCCAGAGCGTCGAGCGGCAGCTCGCGGCCGTCGACGACCGGATGCGCGCGGGCGCGCTGAGCGGCCCGGGTGAGACGGCGCTGGCGGCGCTCTCTGCCGCGCGGACGGCGGGCCCGTCGGATCCGCGCGTGCGCGAGCGGGCGGCGCAGCTCGCCCAGGCGTTCGAGCTGCTCGGCGACGCGGCGGCGGCGCGCGGCGACGACGCCGAGGCCGCGGCGCACTTCGCCGCGCTGTCGGTCGCCGACCCGGGCCGGCCGGGCGCGCTCGAGAAGCTGCTCGCGGCGCGGCAGCGGAGCGCGGCCTCGACGGCGGCGCGAGAAGTCGATACGACTTCGAGCCCATGAGATCTGCCGCTGCGCTGCTGTTCGCGCTCGCCGCCCCGGTTGCGAACGCACAAGACGTCGCGAAGCTCTTCACGGACGATGGGAAGACGTACCTGCGCTCCGAGGGAGCGCCGTCGCTCGTGCCGGGCGCCGAGCTGCCCGCGTACTCGGATGCGGGCGGGACGCGTGCCGCCGGCAAGGTCATCGTGATGGAGGTGAAGGGGCTGCTCGTCCGCGTGTCGTTCGCGGACGCCGCCGCGAAGGCCTCGGCGAAGTTCGTGCGCGTGGGCGGGAAGGCGCCGGGTGCCGGCGCGCCGCCGCCGCCTCCTCCTCCTCCGCCGGGGCTCCCGCCGCCTCCGCCGCCGCTGCAGGCGGTGCTCGGGCGCGAGGGCAACGCCATCACCATTCGCAACGATTCGTCGGGCGACATGGTGGGCTGCCAGCTGACGTTCCCCGACCGGCGGTTCGCTCCGGCGGGCACGGTTCCCGCGGGGCGCACGGTGAAGGTGGGCTACGGAGAGATTCGCCCGGCGCCCGACGTGGGCGACGACTTCATCGTCGTGCGCTGCAACGAGGGCGAGGCGGAGCTGCACTTCAAGGAGCCGAACAAGCCGAACGCGCTGAAGGGCCGCGCCGAGGGCCGCGGCGGCGGCGTGCTGATCTTCAACGACGGTGACCGCGATTGGACGGAGTGCGACCTCATCAAGCCGAACGGGAATCACTTCAAGCAGGGCCCCTTGAAGGCGAAGACGAGCGACTCCGTCCGTGCAGGCCTGTTCCGGCCTCGTGAGGGGCCTGAGATCATCCAGCTCGTCTGCGCGCAGGGCGCCATGTCTCAGCCCGTGCCGTAGACGGGAAAGCCGGGGAGGCCCGTGCCCGTCAGGCCGAGCGCGAGCGGCGCCGGGTCCGAGTGGATCAGCGCCGCCTGCGCGAGGTGCGCGACGGTGCCGAGCCAGCTCACCGCTGCGCGCTCTGGGTGCCCGTCGTCATGACCGTCAGCTTTCGGCTGAACGCCTGGTCGACGCGCAAGAGCCACGCGCGGAACTTCGGGTACTGCGCCGCCGGAATGCGCGCCTTCGCCATGGTGAGCTCGGCGGTCACGATGGGCTTGCCGGTCTCGACGCGCACCTGGAGCTTCGCGCGGCCGAACTCGGTGGACTCGTCGAAGTCTTCGGGAATCGTCTGCAGCACGTAGCCGGGCGGCGGCTCGTAGCGGACGGTGAAGCGGTTCACCCAGACTCCGGGGAAGACGGCGTCGCTCTTGCGCTCGGTGAGCGGCGCGAGCACCTGCGTGAACGCGCGCCCGGCGCCGAGGGGGAAGAACCGCAGGCCCGCGGGCAGCACCTCGGCGTAGCGCGGCGTCTGCATCTGGAACTGCAGCTTCATCGGCTCTTCGAGCTTCGTCGTGTCGCTGACGTCGAGCTTCGAGACCTGGAGCCCGGGAAACGACTGCGCCCACTGCTGCTCGAACGTCGCCTTGCGCGCGCCCGCCGACTGGAAGCTGCGCCGGTACTCCGGAGCGCCCTGGCCCGACACCACCGTCTCACCCGACAGCGCCGCGCTGCCGTCGGGCTTCAGCGTCACGGTGAAGTCGAGCGCGCTGAGGTTCTCTTCGGGCTTCGCCTCGGGTGTGACGAGGAAGCGGCTGCCTCCGGCAGGCTCGACGACGAGCACGTCGGCGACGCGGTCGGCGCTCGGCAGGTCTTTCGTGCCGTGGAACTCGGCGGTGCCGTCGAGGAACAGGTCGAGCGCGGGCACGTACGCGATGGCGTGGTTGAACGCGGCGAGCGAAGCGGGCTCGGAGGTGAGCGCGCCGAGCGAGCGCATGCGCAGCAGCACGAGGCGCGCGTCGACGCCCGCGACCTTCAGCATCGCGACGATGAGCGACGCCTTGTCTTTGCAGTCGCCGAAGCGGCGCGAGAGCACCCGGTCGACGCGGTACGGCTTGTAGCCGTGGATGCCGAACTCGAGAGCCACGTAGCGCGTGTTCGTCACCACGAAGCCGTAGATGGCCTGCACGACCTTCGCGGTGTCCCTGCGGTCGACGCCCTTGAGCACCGTGTCGACGGTGCGCACGACCTCGTCGGTCGGAGTCAGCTGATCCTTCACCAGGCCCCACCAGTATTTCCCGACCTGATCCCACGTCTGGTACGTCGACACGTGCAGCGTCGCCGCGACCTCGCTCATGCCCGGCATGTTCGGCTCGGGGATGACCTTCGGCACGTCGTTCGCCTCGAACTTCCACGTCACGTGCCCGGCTGAGGTCTCTTGCGAGGTCTTCACCCACGCCGGCAGCGACGCCTTGTTCCAGTAGAGCGGGCGGCTCTGGGGCATCTCGACGTAGAAGCGGTAGCGCTTCTTCGGGTAGCCGCCTTGCACCGAGTCGACGTCGCCGAAGTAGTCCGAGAGCAGGTTCTCGAGCGCCGTGTCTTCGACGCGCCACTGCAGCTCGAGCGTGTCGCCGATCGAGAGCGCGGGGAACGAGAGCACGCGCGCGCGGGCGTCGTAGTACATGCCCGTCCACGGCTCGTTCATGTGCTGGTCGTTGTCGCCGTAGCTGTCGACGACGCTGCCGTCGGGCTTCGTGATGCGCGCCTTGAGCACGCGCACCTCCTGGCGGTCGGGCGAATAGGTGATGGGCCACTGGCGAAACGCCTCGACGCCGCGGTCGTTCAGCACCTTCACGGCGAGCTGGTGGAAGCGCGACGAGAGCCCGCTCGCCTGCACGCGAATCGACGTGACGTCGGCGAGGAAGACGGCGTCCTCCGCGAGCTTCGCGGGCAGCTCTTTGAGCAGCGGCGCGATCGCGATGGCGTGCGTGAGACCGGGCGCCGCCTGCTGGCCCTGCAGCGCCCGCAGCGCCTCTTTGAGCGCCGGGTTCTGCGGCCGCAGCTTCAAGCTCTCTTGAAACGACTGCAGCGCGTCGTCGCGCCGGCCGGCCTGGAGCAGCGCGCGGCCCTCGCGCTCGTAGACGTCGGGCTCCTCGGGGGCGAACGCGCGCGCCGCCGCGAACAAGCCTTCCGCCTTCGGCACGTTGCCGTTCGCGGCGTACAGCTCGGCGAGCCGCATGCGCGTGGCGTTGTCGTACGGGTCGAGCACCAGCACGCGCTCGAGCTGATCGGTCGCGGCGTCGATCTTCCCCATGTCGGCGAGCAGGCTGCCGAGCGCGCTGCGCAGGCCCGTGTCGTCGAAGCGCAGCGCGAGCGCCGTGCGCATGCGGCCCTCGGCCTCGTCGAGCCGGTCCATTCGGCGCGACTGCGCGGCCGCCTCGCGCGCGACGGCCGGCACGTGCGCCATGCGCGCGAACGCGTCTTCGACGACGTTCAGCGCGAGCGGCTTCTGGCCCAGCGACTCGAGGCAGCGCGCGCGGCCGAGCCAGGCGGCGGCGAGCTTCGGGAAGTCTTTGATCAGCGCGTCGAACATCGGCAGCGCGACCTCGGGGTGATCTTGATCGAGCTCGTGCTGCGCCATGGCGAGCCGCGTCCACGGCGATTTCGGGTCGAGCTTCAGCGCTTCGGAAAGGTGGCGGCGGCGCTCGTTGAAGTCATACGTGTCGAGCGCGGCCGCGCGCAGGTGCAGCTCGACGTCGTCGGGCTTCTGCAGGGTCGCCTTGTCGGCCTCGCGGCTCGCGCTGTGCTCGCGATCGTCGAACGCACGGGTGTAGCCGAGCACGGTCGCGTAGTCGCTGCGCAGCTGGGCGTCCAGAGGCCTCGCCTTCACGAGCGCCGCGTAGCCGTCGGCGAGCGTCGGCAGCGTGACCGGCGCGGGCGGCGCGCCCTTCTCGAGCGGAGGCACGGCCTCGGGCAGCACGACGCGGGCCGAGGCCGGCGCTCCTTCCGCGCGCTCCTGGCGGAGGAAGAAGCCCAGCGGCCCGGTCTCGTGACAGAGCTTCACGAGAACGCGGTTGATGCCCTTGCGCAGCCGCACCTGCACGCGCGCCTGGTCGACCTGCGGCGGGTGGTAGGCGTCGGAGCTGCCGGCCTTCGTGCCGTTCACGTACAGGCGCCAGGCGCCGCTGGTGCCCAAGCCCAGGTTGACGCGGGTCTCGGTGTCGGCCTGCAGGAACGTGAGCGCGTACGCGACGACGCCGGAGTTGGGGCGCAAGAGCGTGCCGAGCTCGACGAAGCCGGTGGTGGTCTTCGCGGGGACCTTGCGCCAGCGGGCGTCGCGGCCCTTGGCCGGGTAGGTGGCCTTGAGGTCGGTGGCGCCCTCGGGGCCGAAGTCGGTGTCGCAGCCGCCCTTGCCTTCGTTGTCGAAGCCGCCGACGGCGTAGAAGTCGGAGACGAAGCCGAGCGGCTCGAGGGCCTCGGCGCCGCGCGTGGTGCGGCCGCGGGCCTGCTCGACGTCGGTGAAGAAGAGCCGCGCGAGGGTGCGCACGTCTCTGTGCACGGCGCCGCGCGCGAGGAGAATGGAGTAGGGCTCGGCGAGCAGGTTGAGGTCGTCGACGTCGGCGAGCATGCCGTGCAGGCGGATCAGCGGCGCCGCGGCCTCGATGCTGTTGGCCTTGGCGACGGCTTCCTTGCCGAAGGCTCTGGCGCGCAGGGTGAGCGGGTTGTCGTCGCCGTTCGCGGCGAGGACGGCGAGGAGGAGCAGGGACGTCACGGCAGACAGTCTTAGTTCAGTCCTGCCGCCGATAGCGCGCGAAGAACGCGAGCGCGCTTCGTGAGAAGTCGTCGGTGATGTCGTGACCGAACGGCATGCCGCCCTTCGGCTGCTGGAGGTAGATCCACGCGCGGTTGCCGAGCGCGGCGCCGAGCGTGCAGGTCCACGCGACGGAGACCTGGTCGTCGTCGATGGCGTGCGCGAGATACCCGAGCGGCGTGCGCGAGGAGGGGACCTCCAGCGGCTTGAGCGTGCCGGTGCACGCCGGGTAGCCGGTCTGGCCCATCAGCGCCGCGCAGGTGGTGCCGGTGCCGGTGAACTGCATGGGCTCCGAGAGCCGGCTCGGGCAGCGAATGGCGCCGCCGGCGTTCTCGGCGAACGCGGCGATGCGGTCGGGCAGCATCGCGGCGGCGAAGTACGAGAAGAACGCGCCGTTCGAGAAGCCGAGCACGTAGACGCGATCGGTGTCGATGCCGAACGTGGCGCGCGCCGACTGGATGATCGCGCGCACGAGCAAGATGTCGTCGTTCGTGTCCGGGTTCTTGTCGGCCAGGTTCCAGCTGGTGCCCCAGCCGTCGGTGCCCTCCGAGTGATCCGGGTCGCCGGCCTCGCCCATGCCGCCGTTGCGCTGCAGCGCCTGGGGACCCGCGAGGATGATGCCCGCGTCCTCCGCGCCCGCGACCAGCGCGTCGTCGAGCAGGTCGAACGACCCGCCCCCCGTGCCGTGGAACGCGATGACGAGCGCCGGGTTCGTTCGCATGCCGCTCGGCACCATCAGCTCGACGGTGCGCGCCTGGCCCGCGACCATGAACGTCGTGGTGCCGGGCGTGGTGGTGAAGCCACCGGTGAACGCGACGGCGTCTGCGGGAGCCGAGCCGGACGAGCGCGGCGTCGACCCGGTGCCGGACGCGAGCGGCCCGCCGGCGCCCGTGGAGCCCGGGGGCAGCCCGGGCGGCTGGGTGCCGCCGTCGGCCGCCGGAGCGGGCGAGGAGCACGCCGCCAGCAGGGCGAGCACCGCGACGGCGGCCGTTCTCATGCTCCCCCGAAGAGCACCGCGCACGGCATCGCGCGGAGGTAGGCCGTCACGGCGACCGACTCGTCGGGCAGAAGGCGCGCGATGAAGGTCGCGGCGCCGGCTTCGATCGCCTTCTTGCTCGGCGTCTTCGAGCCGAAGTGGTGATGGAGCTCGGCCGCAGACAGCACCCAGCAGGCGCCGGCTGCCCGCCGGTTCGCGAGCTCGTGCACGTGCAGCACGCTCGGCACGTCGCGGCTGCGCTCGCGCGCCTCCTCGACGGAGTCGTCCCCTGCGTGCTCGCGCTGCGCGTCGGCGAGGGTGTGGAGGACGTCGCGGTTCCACTTCGCCCAGCGGCTCCAGCGGGTCGGTGTGCTCACGGCACGAGCTTACTTGCGCCGCGGGTCCGCGCGCGTCCCAGAATCGTTCAGTACACGATGCCGACGCTCGTTCCGCGCTCCCGCACCTTCTTCATCACGGTGTCGTCGAACGAATCGCCGCTGCCGCCCGGGTTCTTCATCAGCCAGTCGTCGCGCTCGGCCGCCACCTTCTTCACGTCGGCCTCGAGGTCGAAGCGCTCGGCGCGCTGCCGCTCCAGCCAGGCGCGGCGCTGCGAGACCGGAATCGCCTTCACCGCCTCGGGCAGCTCGTCGTCCTTCAGCTTCTCGACGCGCCACGGCTCGAGCACGAGGTCGACGCCGCCGGCGGCCGTCACCTCGACCGGAGTCTTCGCGGCCACCGCGGCCTTCGCGCGGTACGAGAGGCGGTCGGCGGCCGAGCTGCCGCTCAGGTTCACGACCTCGCGCGTGCGCGCGTCGCCGGCGGCCCGGCCCGCGGCGGTGCCTCCGTAGAGGTTCTTGCCGGCGAGCGCGTCGCTCATCTTCTCGAGCTTGCCGTCGTACGGCGTCTCGACCTTCACCATGTCGCCGGTCTGGCCGATGCTGGCGAACGTGCCGTCGGCGATGCGCGCGATCTCGCGGAACGCCTTCTCGGTGCTGCCGTCGGAGCCGCAGCGAATGGTGTTCACCACGATGCCGCTCTTGATCGCCTTCCTCGCGACGTCGGCGAGGGCGAAGCCGTCCTGGTAGTCGTCGTGCCCGGGGGCGTCGCCCACCAGGAAGATCATCTTCGCGGTGCGCTTGCCGCCGTCCCACTGCATCTGCGTGACGGCGTCGCTGAGGCCCTTGCCGACGTGCTCCGGCGTGTCGCCTCCGCCGCCCGCGCTCAAGCCGCGCAGGTTCTTGTAGACGGCGTCGAGATCCGTCGTGAGGGCGAAGCGCTTCGTGACGTACGCGTCGGTCTTGTCGCGGTAGGCGACCAGGCCGATGCGAATTCGAGGCGCCGGCTTCCCCGACGCCATGCGGGAGGCGATCGACCAGATCTTCTCTTTCGCGCCCTCGATGAGACCGCCCATCGAGCCCGTGGTGTCGAGCACGAAGACGACGTCGAACTGCGGCTGGTCGTACGCGGGCGTCGCCTGCTGTTGCTGTTGAGCGGCCGCGCCGAACGCGGTCAGGAGGACGACGAAGGGAGCTCGGTGCATGGTGCGCGGCGCAAGGTGCAAGTTGCGCGCACGCGTGGGGTGAGGCTGAACCGACGCAGATGGCTCAGAGCGGTGCGATGCGGCCGATGCGGCCGCTGAAGCCGTAGACGACGTAGAGCTCGCCGTCGTTGCCCTGCACGATCGCGCTCACGGCCGCCAGCGAGGTCGGGCTCGTGATGCTGGAGTACGGAATCGCGACCGGCCCGTACGTCATGCCGCCGCAGTGCCGCAGCGCGCCCATCGCGTTGCCGTAGAAGTCGGTGAACAGGTACACGCCGTACAACGAGGGCAGCGCCGTGCCGCGGTAGACCGCGCCCCCGATGATCGAGGCGTAGTTCGCGAACGGGCCCATGGCTCCGGGGCGGCGATCGATGGAGACGATCGGCGGCGTGTGGGGCGACGGCCCGCCGAGCGTCTTGCCGCTGCAGGTGTCCATCACCGCGCCCTCGAACTTGGGCCAGCCGAAGTTCCTGCCCGGGGCGTTCGCCACCGAGACCGAGATCTCCTCGTACGAGTTCTGGCCGACGTCGCCGAGATAGAGGTCCCAGGTGACGGGGTCGAAGTTGAACCGGTAGGGGTTGCGCAGGCCGTAGTGGTACACGCGCGCGTCGTTCGTGAACGGGTTGCCCGGCGCGGCGAACGGCGCCGGCAGGTCGACGTCGAGCCGCAGCACCTTCCCGAAGAGCTTCGTCGGGTCCTGAACCTCGCCGGGCTTGTTGTCCTCGCAGCCGCCTCCTCCGTCGCCCGTGGCGAAGTAGAGGTAGTTGTCGGGGCCGAAGACGATGGTGCCGCCGTTGTGGTTGCTGGCCGAGACCGGGAGCACCACGATGTCCCGCACCTTCGTCGGCAGCGCGCGGTCGGGGTTCGTCGGGTCGCGCCGCCACTCGGCCACGACGTCCTGGTTGATGGCCCCGTAGCCCGCCATCGCGTTGTCCCCCGCCACGCCGAACGTGAAGAAGCGGCCGTTCGTCGCGTAGCTCGGGTGGAACGCGAGCCCCAGCAGCCCGCGCTCGCCCAGGTTCGAGCCCATCAGCGCCGTGATGTCGAGGAAGGGCGTCGCCAGAAACGAGCCGCCGCGGATGATGCGAATGGTGCCTCGCTGCTCGACGAGGTACCAGTCGGTGGAGCCGGGAGGCTGCGCAGCGTAGGTCGCGAACGCGCCCGACGCCGTGGCGTTCACGTTGATGATGCGCAGCGCCGGAATGGTGGGCGCCGTCGTGACGCACGGCCCCGCGTCACCGGGCCCTCCGTCGTGAGCGAGCGGCGGACCGGCGTCGGCGCTTCCCGCGTCGCCCGCTCCTCCGGCGGCGCCGCCCGCGGTGGCGCCGCCCGCAGTCGCGCCGCCCGCAGTCGCGCCGCCCGCAGTCGCGCCGCCCGCAGTCGCGCCGCCCGCAGTCGCGCCGCCCGCAGTCGCACCGCCCGCAGTCGCACCGCCCGCAGTCGCACCGCCCGCAGTCGCACCGCCCGCAGTCGCACCGCCCGCAGTCGCGCCGCCGGCAGTCGCGCCGCCCGCAGTCGCACCGCCGGCGGTCGCACCGCCCGCAGTCGCGCCGCCCGCAGTCGCACCGCCTGCCGTGCTTCCGCCGGAGGTGCCGCCGTCACCCACGACCGGCGGCTGCCCACAGCCCACGAACAACGCCGCGACCGCGACGAGACCCCGCAAGTGGCGCATGGCCCAGTGAAAGCGCACGGGCCGCGGGCGCGTCAAGCCGGGAGAGGGCGGAAAATCGCGGGCGAAATTCCCGAGATCTGTAAGCCGTGCTTCACCGCGCCCGCAGTAACCGCAGCCGCCGGGCCGCGTGCTGAACGGCATGACCCTCCCCATCGGCCGCAGCAAGACCCTTCGCAGCCTCCTCCCCCTCGAGCTCCCGAAGCCGAAGCCGCCGCCGCCGCCGGAGCTACGTCGCGCCGTCGACACCTTCGACGCCGGCGGCAGCGCCCGCCGCGCCCTCGTCTCCGACGATCAGCGCGAGAGCGCCAGCGACGCTCTCGTCGGGAGGTACCCGGGCCCCAGTGGCCTCGCCGACGCCCTGCGCGAGGCCGGCACCGATCGCGAGCTGCGCCGCGCCCTCATCGTCGAGGCGTTCGAGAGCGGCGCCACCGCGTGGCTGACCGGCGAGCTCTTCACCACCTCGCGCCGCGGCAACATCAACGAGGGCTACGACGACCTCACCGAGGTCGCCGACGCCGTCGGCGAGGCGTACCGCGCCGGCGACATCACCGACGAGCAGCTGCAGCAGCTCGCCGAAGACCTCGGCCCCGATCAGGCCGCGCTCCTCGTCCAGCAGCTCGCGCTCGGCGAGAACAACGGCGGCGTCGGCGGCGTCGTCGAGGCCCTCGGCGAGGCCGCCGAGGAGCTCGGCTTCGAAGAGGCCGCCGCGCTCGCGTTCACCTCGACCGGCGCGCTCATCGCCGAGCACTACCCGACGGCCGAGGCCCAGCGCGAGGCGTTCGGCCACATCGAGGCGTTCATCGAGCGCTTCGATCACGACGAGTACCTGCTCGAGTCGAACCCCGCGGTGCGCAACGCCGTCGGCGCCGCCGTCACCAACGCCGCCCGCCTCACCGCGAACGGCAATGGCTGGACGCAGGAAGAGCTCGACGAGGAGCTCGAGGAGCTCGGGCCGACGCTGACCGGCGAGATCATCGCGCAGGCCGGCGAGCGCCTCTACAACGGGCAGGCCGACGGCCCGCTCGACGTGCTCGGCGACTCCGCGGCCCGCATCGCCGAGGGCGAAGACGGCGACGACCGGGAGTCGTGGGAGGTCAACGCCGCCATCGCGTACACCCAGTCGCCGGCGCTCATCGAGGCGAACCTGCCCTCCGCAGAGGCGCGCCACGCCGCCTTCGACACGCTCAACGCGTACCTCGCCGACAGCCGCGGCGAGTGGAGCCTCGCCGAGCGCGACGGCTACTCGCTCGTGCGCGGCCCGCAGGCGGTCGAGGGTCTCAACCGCCTGCTCACCACTCACCCCGAGATGATCACCGAGCTGCTCGATGAAGGAGCGGAAGGCGAAGCCGACCTCGTGCAGCTGTTCGAGAGCGTCTCGCTCATCCCCGGCGTGCCGCAGGCGCAGCGCGACCAGCTGCAGCGCACGCTCGAGACCTACGTGGAGGACCAGCTCGCCAGCGTCGAGCCGGGCAACGCGAACGAGGTCGGCGAGCGCATCGGCAAGCTGCTCGGCGCCCTGCAGGTCGCGTCGAACCGCGCGGTCGAAGGCGCCGAGGCCGAAGACGGCGAGGTGAGGGAGCTCGCGCTGAACCTCGCGGCCGGCATCGCGGGCGTCGCGGCGCGCGCCGCGCTCACCGCCACGACCGGGCCGCTCGCGGCCGGCGTCGCGGGCGTCGTCGTCGACAAGGTGCTCGGCAGCCTGTTCGCTGACGACCCGCCGAGCCAGGCCGAGCTCGAAGACGCGTTCGTCGACCGTCTGAAGGAGGCGGGCATCGACGTGTCGGCCGGGGAGCGCGGCCACGATGCGCTGGCGGAGGTCTACCGCGAGCTCCACGACGCGCTGACCGAGCAGCTCGCCGGGCTGGACCCCTCGGATCCGCAGTACCGCGCCGTCGAGCTCCAGATCGAGCTGGCGCAGGGCCTGCTCAACGGCCTCGACACGTTCGGCGACACGCTCGACTCCGGCGAGGGCGGCGGCGAGCTCAACGTCATCTTGAACGACCGCGGCGACGAGCCCTGAGTGTATGGTCCGCGCTCATGCGGACCCTGCTCCTCGTCGCGCTGTCGCAGCTCGCGAACTTCTACGGCGGCAACCTGCCGATCGTCGACTCCACGCTGCGCAACTACTACGACAAGAGCATCCTCAAGGAGTCGATGCGGCGGCACGGCTACGACGTCGCGCCGCCGCAGAAGCCCGCGGCGCCCGCGCCGGCACCGGCGCCGGTCAAGCACCAGCCGGCGTCGGCCTCCGACTTCAAGCCCGGCAAGGGCCGCCCCGCGGTCGACGCGTTCTTCGCGAAGAACCCGATGGCGCCCGAGCACGAGAAGCTCATGCGGGGCATGATCGAGCAGCTCAACAAGGGCATCGAGACGCAGCTGCGCAAGAACTCGGTGGCGAGCGCGATGGGGCTCACGATCGCGACGGCGACGAGCATCGTCGACGGCAAGGACCCGGGAGACGACGCGCTGCGCGAGCTGATCGCGGGCTTCAACGACCAGCTCGCCGCCTCGCCCGAGTTCCAGAAGTCGAAGCCGGAAGAGAAGCAGGCGATGTACGACGGCCTGCTCGTCACCACCGCGCTGCTGGTCACGCTCGAGACGCTCGGGAAGCGCGACCCCGAGCTCGCGTCGGCCGCGGTCAGCACGAGCAGGGCGGTGCTCGCCGAGCTCGGCGTGCGGCCGAACTGAGTCAGCCCGCTTCGCCCTCGGCGGGCCCGGCGCCGCGCAGCCCCGCATCTTTCAGGAGCCGGCGGAAGTTCGAACGGTCCATCCCCGCGGCGAGCGCTGCGGCCGTGATGTTGCCGGCGGTCTTCTCGAGCAGCGCCGAGAGGTAGCGGCGCTCGAACGCTCCGATCGCCAGCCCCTTCGCCTGCGCGAACGGCAGGTGCGTCAGCGAGAACACCTCGGCGTCGGCGCTGGGCGAGATGCTCTTCGGCGTCTCTTTGAAGTGCGGGGGCAGGTCGTCGGGCCCGATCGTCTCGCCCTGCGTCAGCACCACGGCGCGCTCGATCGCGTTCTCGAGCTCGCGCACGTTGCCGACCCAGCGGTTCTGCACGAGCAGCTGCATCGCGTCGGCGGTGATGGTGCTCACCTTCTTGCCCATCTTCTCGGCGAACACCTTGAGGAAGTGCTGCGCGAGCAGCGGCACGTCGCCGGGCCTGTCGCGCAGCGGCGGCAGCGACAGCGTGATGACGTTGAGCCGGTAATAGAGGTCTTCGCGGAAGCGCCCCTCGGCGCGCGCCTTCTCGAGGTCGACGTTCGTCGCCGCGATGACGCGCGTGTCGACCGAGATGGCGTCGGTGCTGCCGACGCGCTTGATCTCGCCCTCCTGCAGCACGCGCAGGAGCCGCACCTGCGTCGCCGGAGAGACGTCGCCGATCTCGTCGAGGAAGATCGTGCCTCCGTCGGCGGCCTCGAACAGGCCGCGCTTGTTGCCGACCGCGCCGGTGAACGAGCCCTTCACGTGGCCGAACAGCTCGCTCTCGAGCAGCGTCTCGGTGAGCGCGCTGCAGTTCACCGCGATGAACGGCTTCTGCTTGCGCGGCGAGCGGTAGTGAATCGCCTTGGCGACGAGCTCCTTGCCGGTGCCGCTCTCGCCGCGGATGAGCACGGTCGCGGTCGTCGGGCCGACCTGGTCGACGAGCTTGAAGACCGCGGCCATCTGCGACGACTGGCCGATCATGCCCTCGTATTCCTTCACCGCGACGAGGGCGTCTTCCAGCACGGCGGTGCGCTTCTTCAGCGCCCTGCGCTCGACCGCGCGCGACACGCGCAGGCAGAAGTCGTCGAGCCGCTCGAACGGCTTCGCGAGGTAGTCGTACGCGCCGAGCTTCATGCACTCGACCGCGGTCTCGATCGTGCCGTGGCCCGACATGATCACGACCTCGAGGTCGGGCTGCGCCGCCTTGAACGCCTTCAAGAGATCGATGCCCGACAGGTTCGGCATCTTGATGTCCGAGACGAGCGCGTCGAACGACGTGTCCTTCGCGACGGCGAGCGCCTCGACCGGGTCGAGCACGCTCACCACCTCGAAGCCGTCGCGGCTCAGCGCCTCGGTCACCGCGCGCAGCACCAGGCGGTCGTCGTCGACGACGAGCAGCTTCCCCTTTTTCTTCTCGGGCGTGGCGGTCAAGGAGCTCCGTCAGGTGTCCAGCGCTGCCCGCACTTTGTTCACCAACACGTCGGGCGTAAACGGTTTCTGTAGAAAACTCATGCTCGCGTCGACGACCCCCTGGTGCGTGAGGGCGCCCCCCGCGAAGCCCGACATGTAGAGCGCCTTCAGGCTCGGGTCGACGGCGCGCAGCTGCTGCACGAGCTCGGTGCCGCTCATCTCGGGCAGGTTCAGGTCGGTGAGCACGAGGTGAACGGGCTCGAGCTTCTTCTCGATGAGCTGCAGCGCCTCGCGGCCGCGCGACGCCTCGATGACGCGGAACCCCGTGGAGTTGAGCGTGCGCTGCACCGCCGCGCGCACCGGCGCCTGGTCTTCGACGACCAGCACGGTCTCGGTGCCCTTCGCGCGGCCCGCGCTCTCGCGCGCCTTCGCCGGCTGCGCGGCGTGCGCCCTCGGCAGGTACACCTTGAACGTCGTGCCCTTGCCCGACGTGCTGTGCACCGCCAGGTCGCCGCCGCACTGCTTCACGATGCCGAGCACCGTCGACAGCCCGAGGCCCGTGCCGCGGCCTTCGGGCTTCGTCGTGAAGAACGGCTCGAAGATGCGCTGCTGCACCTCGGGGGTCATGCCCATGCCGGTGTCGGTCACCGCGAGCAGCACGTACGGGTGGCCCTCGCGCTCGAGCACGTGCGTCTCGACCGTCAGCTTGCCGCCGTCGGGCATCGCGTCGCGCGCGTTCACCACGAGGTTCACCAGCACCTGCTCGAGCAGGCCGCGATCGGCGATGGTGCCGGTCTCGTCGGGGCACGGCACGCTCGCGTAGTCGATGTGCTTGCCGAGCAGCCGGGTGAGCATCTTCTCGGCCGACACGAGCACCGAGTTCACGTCGACGAGCTGCGGGTCGAACACCGAGCGGCGGCTGAACGTGAGCAGCTGGCGCGTGAGGCCCGCGGCGCGGCCGGCGCACTCGACGACCTCTTTCAGGTCCTGCCGGGCGGGGTGCTCGGTGGGCAGGTCGTCGTGCACGAACTGGCTGAAGCTCAAGATGACGGTGAGCAGGTTGTTGAAGTCGTGCGCGACGCCGGTCGCGAGCAGGCCGACGGCCTCCATCTTCTGCGCGTGGCGCATCTGCGCCTCGAGAGAGATGCGCTCGCGCCGCAGCTGGGCCTCGCGGACCTCGCGGCGCACGGTCTCGGGAAGCCGCTTCAGCGCCGACTTCATGACGTAGTCGTGCGCGCCCGAGCGCATCGCGGCGACGGCCGCGTCTTCGCCCACGGTGCCCGACGCGATGATGAAGGGCAGGTCGCGCTTGCTGGCCTTCATGACCTCGAGCGCGCGCATCGCGTCGAAGTGTGGGAGCGAGTAGTCGCTGATCACGACGTCCCACGGCTTCTGGTCGAGGGCGGAGCGCATCGCCTCTTCGCTCTCGACGCGCAGGTGCTCGATCTGAAGCCCTCCGTGCGCGAGCTCGCGCAAGAGCAGCGCCTCGTCGTCGACGGAGTCTTCGATGAGCAGCAGACGCAGCTTCAGCTCGGCCTCCCGGGGAACCTTGGACTGTATTTCCGGGGAAATGCAGTTTCAATGTGGCTCAGACGATCACGACGGTATGGGGAACACGACCCGCGTGCGCCTGGCCACGGCTCTCTGGCCCGCTCACGTGGCGGCGCCGAACAGGCGCCCGATCGCAGCGGTGAGCGCCATCGCGAGCGCGCCTCCGGCGGCGACGCGCGCGGCGGCCCGGAGCATCGGCGCGCCTCCGAGCTTCGCGCCGAGCGCGCCGAGCGCGGCGAGGCTGACGAGCGACGCCGCGCCGATGACCGGCACGCGCCAGGCCGCGGGAGCCAGCAGGCTCGCGAGCAGCGGCACCAGCGCGAAAGCGGCGAACGACAGCGCGCTCGTCACCGCGGCCTGCAGCGGGCGCGCGCGGGAGTGCGGCTCGATGCCGAGCTCGTCGCGCAGGTGCGCCTGCAGCGCGTCTTTCGACGTCAGCGCCGCGGCCACCTTCGCGGCGAGCTCCCTGTCGAGGCCGCGCTTCATGTAGATGTTCGTGAGCTCGGCGAGCTCGGCCTGCGGCGCCTGCTCGAGCTCGCTCTTCTCGGTCTCGATGTCGGCCTCTTCGGTGTCCGACTGCGAGCTGACCGACACGTATTCTCCCACCGCCATCGACATGGCTCCGCCGACGAGGCCGGCGAGGCCGGCGACGAGCAGCGCTTCGTGCGAGGCGCCGGCCGCCGCCACGCCGATCAGCAGCGCGGACGTCGAGACGATGGCGTCGTTGGAGCCCAGCACCGCGGCGCGCAGCCAGCCGGTGCGGCCCTGGTAGTGGTGCTCGAGGTGCCGCCAGCGCCTCCTCACTGCGCCGCGCCGGCGGCCTCGGCTGCGGTGAGGACGAAGGAGGTGACGTCCGCGGTGGCCGCGGCGTCCTTCTCGAGCTCTGCCTTCTCGAGCATGTCCTTCAAGATAGCGGGCCACTTCGAGAGGCGCACGGCGGTGAGGTCGGGGTGGTCGTGGCACTCGCCGCACTTGCCCCCGAACAGCTTCCGCCCGTTCTCGAGCTGCTCCTCGGTGGTGTCGGGGCTCTTCGCCTTCGCGAGCTCGAGCTGCTTCGGCTGCAGCGCGGCGGGCGGCGGCGCGCCCTTGGGGAAACAGCCCGCGATGAACAGCAGCATCACCAGCGGCGCAGTGCGGTGCATGACGAGACCTCTCAACCGAGTTGTACGGAGCGGCGCGTGAAACCACCGAACCAGAAGCCGGTGATGGGAAACGACACCTTCTCGCCGGCGGCAGCGCCCACCGCGGCGAGGAGGGGAACGAAGTGCTCGTGTGTCGGCAGCGACTCGCGCACGCCGGGGGCCTTCACCCGGTAGTCGAGCAGCGCGTCGACGTCGTGCTTCTCGACGGCCTGTGCCGTCCACGCGTCGAAGTCGCTCGCCCAGCGCGGCGTCTCGGAGCCGAAGCCCGCTCGCAGGTTGTGGGTGATGAAGCCGCTGCCCACGATGAGGACCCCTTCGTCGCGCAGCGGCGCGAGCGCCTTGCCCAGCTCGAACATGTCGGAGGCCTTGAGCGAGGGCAGCGACAGCTGCAGCACCGGCACGCCGGCTTCGGGGTACATCGCGAGCAGCGGCACGAACGCGCCGTGATCGAGCCCGCGCTCGGGGTCGGACGAGACGGGCTGCTTCGGCTCGAGCAGCGACAGCACCCGCTCGGCGAGCTGCGGAGCGCCGGGCGAGGGGTACTTCACCTCGTAGTAGCGCTGCGGGAAGCCGTAGAAGTCGTAGACGAGCGGCACCGTGCGCGTCGCGCCCACCGAGATGGGCTTCGTCTCCCAGTGCGCCGAGAGCATCAGCACGGAGCTCGGCTTCGGGAGCGCCCGGGCCCAGGCGTTGAGCTCGCCCATCCACTTCGCGTCGTCGAGGAGCGGCGGCGCGCCGTGCGCGAGGAACAGCGTGGGCATTCGCTTCGACGTGAGCTGTTGTGACACGGGCTTCGCGCCTCCCAGGGTGGCCGCGGCGGCGGCTCCGACGATGAGCTCCCGGCGGTTCATGGACGCAGGGAAGATGCGCCAGGTGCGCACACCGTGCCAGCATCACTGCGTTGCGGCCGCGGAACGGTGTAAGCAGCGCGGGGAAACGTGCTGCGCACCTTCTTCGCCGCGGTCGAAAAGCACTTCGGGGCGAGCCTCGAGAGCGCCGCGACCTTCGCGTGGACGCTCGGGCTCATCGTCGTCTCGCTGCAGGTGCTCTCGCCGTTCGCGCGCGTCGCGGTGCAGCTGTTCCTCTCGAGGTGGGGGCTCGAGCAGGCGTGGGTGATGGCCTGCCCCGGCTGCGGCGAGCGCGGCGTCGCCTTCAGCACGTGCCTCAAGTGCGGCGACGACATGAAGGCCCCGGCGTTCGTGCGGCTCTTCGCGCGGCAGCCCACGCAGGGCACCGCCCGCCGGCGCATCCGCTGGGCGCTGTCGCTGGTCGGGGCCCTGGGCTTCCTCGCGGGCGCCTTCTGGCTGATCGGCCTCGCGCCGAGCTCGAGCCTCGAGCGGCTGTTCATGGGCGCGGCGCTGATCGCGTACGCAGGCGTCGGCGCGTTCCTGGCGCGTGCCTTCGGCGCCCGCGGCGGCGGCCCGCTGGCGAGGGCGCGCGAGCTGTTCTTCGCCGCGGCGGCCGGCGTGCTGCTCGCGGCGTGCGTCTTCCTCGAGCAGCAGGTGAAGGCGCAGCCCGAGAAGGTGCTCGTGCACGTGACGGCGGCGGCGGGCGCGGTCGATCTCGACGGAGCGAAGCTCCAGCTCTCGGCGCCCGAGCTCGGCCTCGAGCTGCAGCTCATCGAGGGCCTGGGCATGAGCCGCGCCCTGCCGCTCTCGTGGGTCGGAGCGTCGCGCGCGCCCATCGAGCTCGGCGCGGCCGACGCCTGGCTGAGGGACACCACGTGGAAGAACGCCGCCGCGCTGCTCGACCTCGGCGTGCAGGTGAAGCGCCGCACCGAGACCTTCCCCATGTCGCCGGGCCAGAAGTACGAGCTCGTGATGGGTGAGAGAGACGTGCACCTGCGGCTGGTGAAGTGAGCCGTTCCGCCAGGCTTGTGAATCGTGGGCCTTTGTGGGTGTGCTCCCGGTCATGTCGAACGCCTTGCCCGCCTTGGCGGTCACGCAGGAAGCAGGGCTGCGTGAGCTGCTGAAGGCGCGCGACGAGCGCTCCGCGGCCTGGCTCTACGACACGTTCGAAGACGAGGTGAACCGCATCGTCTGGAGCCTGCTCGGCGCCGACAGAGATCACGACGACATCGTGCACGAGGCGTTCTGCATGGTGCTGAAGTCGGCGCACCAGGTACAGGACCTCGGCAAGCTGAAGGGCTGGGTCCGCACCGTCACGGTCAACGCGGTGCGCCTCACGCTGCGCAAGCGCCGGTGGCTGAAGCTCTTCGGCATGCTCGACGACGACGCCCAGGGCGAGCGCTTCGAGGCCGTCGTGCCCGACGAGCAGCAGCGCGAGACCGCGCGCCAGCTCTACCGCGCCCTCGAGAAGCTCTCGCCCGACGAGCGCAGCGCGCTGGTGCTGCGGCACCTCGAGGGCTTCGAGCTCACCGAGGTCGCGAGCGCGTGCAACGTGTCGCTCGCCACCATCAAGCGGTGGCTCGCGAGAGCGGAGTCCAAGGTGAAGGCCGAGCTGCAGAGCAAAGGGGCAGTGCCATGATGGAAGACGTCCGAGACGCGCTGAGAGAGGGGCCCGATGCGGCGCGCCGCACCCGCCAGCGGGCACGCTTCCTCGCCGAGGCGCGCGGGAAGGCCCGCTTCGGCTTCAAGGAGCTCGCGATCGGCGCGCTCGCCGCCGCGATCGGCTCGGCCGGAGTGCTGTTCGTGTGGCAGCAGCAGCGTGCTCCGGCACCGCTCGAGGCCCCGAGGCTCGAGGGCAGCGCGTACGTGTTCAACGAAGGCAGCGAGGTCTACCTCGAGCCGGGAGCCAGGGCGCACGTCCAGAAGGCCGCCGGCCGCGAGGCCGTCGTCGTGCTCGAGTCCGGCGAGCTCACCGTCCGCATCACCTCGGGCCGGAAGAACGTGTGGCGGTTCCGCGCCGGCCCGAACCAGGTCGTCGTGCGCGGCACGAAGTTCTCGATGCTGTGGAGGCCGAAGTCCGAGGCGCTCGACGTCCAGGTGCAGGAGGGCAAGGTCGAGGTGCACACCTCCGACGGGCAGCTGCGCCACGTGACCGCCGGCGAGCGCCTGTCGTGGACGAAGCCGGTCGAAGCCGAGGTCGCTCCGCCGCCGGAGGAGCCCGCCGTCGAAGAGACCGAGCCGCAGGTGCGCGTGAAGACCAGGCCGGCCGCGCCGAAGCCCGTCGCCGTGGCGGCGCGGGAGCCCGACCGCCGCGCGCTCGTGCCCGAGTGGAAGCGCCACGCCGACGCCGGCCGCTACGCGAAGGCCGTCACGCTGGTGGAAGAGCAGGGCGTCGACGCCGCGCTGGCGGGCGTCTCGAGCGACGACCTGCTGCTGTTCGCCGACGCCGCCCGCCTCGCGCGCCGCAACGACCTCGGGCGCGCCGCGCTCAACGCGCTGCGCGAGCGCTTCAAGGGCAGCGCCGACGCCGCCGAGGCCGCCTTCCGCCTCGGCCGCCTCGAGTTCGACGCCCAGCACCTCTCGGAGGCCGGCGGCTGGTTCGACGCCTACGTGAAGGAGGCGCCCGAGGGCCCGTTCGCCACCGAGGCGATGGGCCGCCGCCTCGACGCGTGGCAGCGCGCGAAGGACGAGCGCGTCGGCGGCGCGGCGAGCGAGTACCTCGAGCGCTTCCCGAAGGGCGCGTACGCGCCGCTCGCGCGGCAGGTGCTCGGAGAGCTGTGATTCTCGCCGCCGTCAGCGCGCTGCTGCTCGCGCAGGCGGACACCGTGCTCGTCATCAGCTCGCCCGACGAGGCGTGGCGCCCGTTCGAGGAGCGCCTCGCCGCCGAGCTCCGTGCCGGAGGCTTCGAGGTCCGCGTGCTCGACGTCCACGTCGACCCGGCCGGCGACGTGCCGGCCCAGCTGCGGCTGCAGTGCAAGGACCAGGACGCGATCGCAGCGCTGTGGCTCTTCGCGCGCGACGACGGCCGCGTCGATGCGTGGGTCGCCGATGCCCTCACCGAGAAGGCGGTGCTGCGCACGTACGACCAGCCCACCAACGGCGCCGAGCGCGCGAGGCTCGCGCTGCAGGCGGTCGAGCTGCTCCACGCGAGCCTGCTCGAGATCCGCTTGAAGACGACGGCCGCGCCCGGCGAGCCGCAGGTGCCCCGCTTCAGCAACAAGCCGGTGGAGAAGCCGCACCTCGTGTTCGGCACCGGCGTCGGCGTCGCGGTGACCCCAGGCATGAGCCCGCAGCCGCTGCTCGAGCTGCAGCTCGGCTACGAGTTCCGGCACGGCGTCACCGCCGAGGTGCAGGGCATCACGTCGGTCTTCCCCGCGCAGATCGGCGTCGCACAGTTCCGCACGCAGGTGCTGTGGGCCCCGCTGCGCGGGCGGGTGTTGTCGGCGGGGCTCGCGCTCGGCACCGGCCTCGCGCTGACGTGGGCAGGAGGCGCGACCGACTCGACGCGGGTCGCGTGGCTGTTCGCGTGCGGCCTCGTCCTGTCGGCGCGCCTGAACGAGGGCATCCGGCTCCAGGTGCTCACGAACGCCGCCGTCACCGTTCCCGAGATGGCCTATCGCATCGACGCGCTGACCGTCGTCACGGTCGGCCGGCCGATCATCGACGCCCTCTTGCGGCTCGAGTTCGAATGACGCTACGCCGTGCGGCATGCGGACTGCGCCCCTGCTCGCCGTGGTCGCCGTGCTCGCGACCGGAACCCTCGGCTGTTCGGGCTGCGCGCCGAAGCCGGCGACCTGCGCCGAGACCTGCGCGGGCTGCTGCATCGGCGGCCTCGTCTGCGACACCGGCACGAAGACGACGTCGTGCGGAGCGGCCGGGCAGGTCTGCTCCGTCTGCGGCGCCGGGCAGCAGTGCACGAACGCCGCCTGCGTGACCCCGCCGACCGCGGGTGGCATGGGCGGCAGCGGGGGCTCCGGCGGCTCCGGCGGCTTCGGAGGGAGCGGTGGCTTCGGCGGGAGCGGCGGCTTCGGCGGCTTCGGCGGCGGCGGTGGAGCCCCCCTCATCTGCTTCGAAGACGTCGACTGCCCCGACCCGCGCTTCTTCTTCTGCAACACGACGACGTCGCAGTGCGAGCCGGCGTGCCGCGCGAAGGTCGACTGCTCGGCCGCCGAGCGCGGCCCGTTCGCCCTTCCCCTGTGCGACGCTGCTTTCCTCGGCTGCAACTGCGACGAGGGCAAGTGCGTCGTCGCGCAGTGCGGCCGCGACTCCGACTGCGGAGCGCGCGTCTGCCGCAACGGAGCGTGCGTCGTTCCTCCGGCGGTGTCGGAGGTAGGCAGCTGCGAGATCGTGCCGTCGTTCGTCGCCGCGCGTGGCGGCCACAGCCAGCGCTTCACCGTGCTCGCACGAGACGCGATGGGCAGTCCGATCGTGCTCTCCAGCGGCATCACCTGGAGCGCGGTCGACCCGGCCTTCACCGTCGTCGCAGGCAGCGGCTTCATGTCGGCGCTGTTCGACGTCGCTTCGACGTCGAACGCCACGCAGGCCGTCACCGCGGTGCGCGCGACCCTCGGCGCGGTGAGCTGCGAGGCCCGCGCCCTCGTGTTCGGCGAGGCGGTGCCGGCAGGCGAGCTCGACGTCGTGGTCACCGACGCGGCCTCGGGCCGGCCGGTGTCCGGCGCGACCGTGGTGATGAGCGGCGCCATGGGCAACCTGCTCGGCATGAGCACCACGAGCGCGGCGGGCTTCGCGCGGCTCGCCGGCGTCACCGGCACGAACGTCTCGGTCAGCGTCTTTCACGCCGCGTTCGACTGGCTGACCGTCGCCGGCTACGACGTCACGGGCTCCCGCGCGCTCGCGATGCCGCTGCAGCGCAGCGCGACCTCGTTCGGCGGGCGCAAGGGCACGGTCACGAACGTGCCGATGACGTCGAACGTGCACTTCGGCTTCTCCGGAATGTCGTTCGCGACCTCGTTCACCGAGGTGTCGCGCGCCGCGCTCGAAGGGGTGCCGGTGCGCACGCGCGTGAAGATCGGCAACGCCATCGACCAGGACATGGACGTCGGCTCCGGCGTGTTCCTCGCGTTCTCGGACACGGCCATCAAGACGGCGACGCACTCGCTCGGGCGCGCCGGCGTCTGCGTCACCGACGAGGCAGCCACCCTCTCGGGAACCTGCGGCACGCGCACCGCGTGGGCGTTCACCGGCGACGTCCCGCTCGGTGATCTGCCCATCGACGCGTTCGCCGGCGGGATGAGCAACGTCAACTGGCCGGTCGTCTTCGCGCGGGTCAACCCCGTCTTCCGCAAGTTCGGCTCGTCGGTCGCGCGCGACGTGCAGTTCACGCTGCGGCCCACGCCGAGCTTGCCCGACGGAGGGCCCGACTACGGCGACACCTCGCAGCTCACCGTGCTCGACCAGCGCTGGAGCGACGTGCCGTTCGGCCTCGTCCAGGTGCTGCGCGTGCCCGATCTGCCGCGCTTCCAGGGCGCGTTCCTCGCCGACGCCGTCATGCTCGGCGGGCCCGTGCTGCCCGAGCGCGGCTTCGTGCCGCACGGCGTGAGCTTCACCGCGAACACGAGCCCGCAGGACGAGAAGGTCGACAAGCCGTTCGACCTCGGGGCGGCGGGCCTCGTGCAGCTGCGCCTCGCTCCGGCGCACCACGGGCTCGAGGGCGCACCGTACGTCGCTGCCGTCTACGCGCGCTCGCCGCGGCTCGAGCCGCCGCCGCCGACGATGGCGACCGCGGGCGTCGTCCGGCAGCTGCCCGGCAACGGGCCCACGTTCGACCCGGTCGGCAACGCGCCCGTCGACATGCCGCCGTTCACCGCGGTGCCCGAGGGCGGAGCGTGGACGGCGGGCACGCGCTCGTTCGGGTTCACCGGCACGACGTTCACGAACGAGTCGGTGGTGATGGTGAGCTTCAAGACGCCCGGCTCCGAGCGGTGGACGGTCGTGACCAGCCCGCAGTCGCCCGCCTTCACGCTGCCGCCGGTGCCGGGCGCGTTCAGCGACCGCACCGCCGGCGCGAAGCTCCGCGTCGAGGTGCTGCGCCTCGAGAGCGGCACGCCCGTCGCGTACCGCGCGCTCGTCGAGCACGGCGGCGTCGACCTCGACGAGCTGCTCACCGCCACCTCGGCCTTCGCGGTCGTCGAGGAGCCGTAGCCGCCGTAGCAGCCCCGCCAAAGCGTGTCATTCTCGCGCCAGGGCGCCGGCCGGGTGGGGGACTGTGAAAAGACTCTTCCTCCGCAGTGAACCCTCTCCTTCGACTCCTCCTCGCGCTGGTTCTTGTGCTCCCCGCAGCGTGCAACTGCGGCCCACCCGGGCCGGGCGCCGAGCCCGTCGAGGGCCTGCTGCTCGGCGCCCAGCCGGTGCCGGGCCCCGACGACGCCGGCGTCGCCGCGACCGAGTTCGTCGCCTGGGCCGGCGCGCTCGACGGCGAGGGAGGCTTCACGCTCCCCGAGCCGGCCGGCATCACCGCGACGTGCGAGGTGCCGGGGCCGTGCATGCCCAGCTCCGGCGGAGTGAAGCGGCCGGGCACCGCGCGCGGGCTGCTCGCCATCGTGCTCGACGACTCGGGCTCCAACGGCGCGAGCCCGAACATCTGTGTCGGCTGCCCGACCGACCCCGACGAGAAGCGCGTCGAGGCCATTCGGGTGCTGCTCCGCCGGGTCTACGGGCGCGCGCCGGCGTGGCGCATCGCGCTCTTCGACTTCGGGTGGAACGCGAACGGCGGCCGCATCGCCGCGACGCTGCTCGCCGGGTACACGTCGTACGAGGCCGACTTCGACGCCGCGCTCGACGCCATCACGCCCGGCTACAGCACGTACATCTTCGACTCCATCGTCGACGTCGTGCCGACGCTCGCGGGCGAGCGCGCGGCGCTGGCCGACGCCGGCACCCCCGACGTGCCCGCGCGCATCCTCGTGGTGAGCGACGGCGAAGACACCTCGTCGGTGAAGACCCTCGCCGAGGCGCTCGCGCTCGCGAAGCTGCACGGCGTCGCGATCGACACCGTCGGCTACGGGCAGCGCGGCGATGCGGGCACCGTGGTGCTCGCGAACCGCGCGTACCGCGATCTGCGCCGCCTCGCGGTCGAGACCGGCGGCTTCTGCACGGTCGTCTCGTCATCCGAGCTGCCCGCGCTGTTCGCGCGCGTGGGCGAGCTCTACGTCGCCGGCTGGTCGGAGCGCCGCTTCACCGTACCGGAAGGCGGGGCGCAGGTGCGCGGCCGCATCGCGATCGGCGACGGCACGGGCAGCGACTTCTTCTTCGAGGACTTCCGATGAGACGGCTCGTGGTGGCAATGGCGGTGCTCGGCGCAGCGTGCTCGGGCGGGCAGCCTCCGCCGGTGTCGACCGACGGCGGCGCAGACTTCGGCCTGCCGCCCGCGGGCGACGGCGGGCAGGTGTTCTCGCTCGGGCCGTGGGAGACGGAGCGCACCGCCGACCCCGAGGGCTACCGGCTGCTCGCGGGCTTCGCGCGGGCGTACGGCGGGCAGAGCGCGGACCTCGACGGCGACGGCGAGCTCGACCTCGTCGTGTGGCGCGAGGCCGACGGCACGCTCGTCTCCTGGTACCTCGTGAACCGCGCGGCGTTCAGGCCGGTCTGGGTGCTGAGCCGCTTCCTCGACGGGCGGCGCACGCTCGAGGTCGACCGCGACGAAGACGCCACCGCCGACGTCGTCATCGAGGAAGACCCGGCGGCGCAGCGGCGCGCGGAGCAGTACGACGACGACTTCGACGACAAGTTCGAACGCCGGCGCATCATCGTGAGCGACGCCGACGCCGGCACCCAGCTCGTCGTCGAGGAGCGCGACCCGCAGGAGACGAACCAGTGGGCCGAGGTGCGGCGCTACACGCTGCCGCTCGCGGCGGACCAGGGCGGCGGCTCGTGCTTCGGGCTGAGCAACTTCCCGAACCAGTACTTCAGCGACCCGTTCATCAACGCGACGCCGACCATCGGCATCACGGTCGAGGGCGACGTGAAGTGCGAGGGCGCGAACCTCGTGGCGGTGAAGAAGGCGGTGCAGTGCGCGGTGAAGAAGATTCGCGACTGCCTGGCGTCGAGCAACGCGCTGCTGCAGGCGCAGGCGCAGGCGGCGCTGTCGAGCGAGCAGATCATCCTCGGGTGCAACAACCCCTGCGCGGGGAAGGACGCGACGACGATGTCTCCGCGCATGAACCTGCGGCCCGACTTCCACATGCTGAGCGACGACATCGCGTGCAACGTGGTGATGCACGAGCTGTTGCACCACGCCGACGTCGAGCGCGACGAGACGCACGACGACGGGTTCGACCGCATCTATGCGTGCTCGCGGTACTGCAACAAGTGCGTGAAGCGCGGCGCCGCGATGCCTCCGCCGTCGGATCAAGACGACTGCGTGACCTGCGCCGGCACCGCCGACGAGCGCATGAAGTGCGGCTCGAAGGAAGAGACCCAGACCGGCATGTGCACCTCGAACGCGCTGTGCAGCGGCGGGCTCATGGGGAACATGCCGTGCGAGCTCTGCAGCGTGAAGGTGCTGAAGGACTGCAAGGGCTCGCGGCTCGATGATCAGGAAACGTACCTCTGCTGCGGCCAGTGCCCCGCCGGCTACCCGACGAACAGCAACCCGTGCAGCATGAACCCGGCGCTCTCCGACAGCTGCAACATGAAGCCGCCGGCCTGCCGCTGAGCCTCGCGCCGGTGGCCTCCGACTTGACGCGCGCGCCCGTGGGCCGCACGATTAGACCAGTGGTCTAACCAATGGTCTAAGAGACGCCCATGAACACCCTCATCGTCGGCGCGGGCATCGCCGGCCCCACGCTGGCCTGGTGGCTGCTGCGCGCCGGCCACCGGGTCACGCTCGTCGAGCGGGCGCCAGAGCCTCGCCGGGGCGGCTACCTCATCGACTTCTGGGGGGCGGGCTTCGACGTCGCCGAGCGAATGGGCATCGTGGCCGCGATGATGAGCCGGGGCTACCGGCTGCAGGAGGCGCGGCAGGTCGACGGCCGGGGGCGAAAGATCGCCTCGCTCGACCCCGAGTTCTTCGTTCGCGGCACCGGCGGCCGCTACGTCAGCCTCGCGCGCGCCGATCTCGCCGGCGTCATCTACCAGGCCCTCGGCGATCGCGTCGAGACGGTCTTCGGCGACACCATCGCCTCGCTCGACGACGACGGCCGGCGCGTCCGCGTGCTCTTCGAGCGCGGCGCCGCCCGCGACTTCGATCTCGTGATCGGCGCCGACGGGCTCCACTCGCGCGTGCGCCGCCTGGTCTTCGGGCCCGACGAGCAGTTCGAGCGCTACCTCGGCATCGCCGTGGCGGCCTTCGACGTCGAGGGCTACCGGCCGCGCGACGAGCTCGTCGCGGTCATGCACACGCAGGTCGGGTACCAGGCCGCGCGCCTCGCGCTGCGCGGCGACGTCACCATGTTCCTCATCACGCTGGCCGCAGAGCCGAGCGCTCCCGACGCCGACGCCTCCGCCCAGCAGGCCTGGCTGAAGAGCCGCCTCGCCGGCGCCGGCTGGGAGGTTCCCGCGATGCTCGAGCGCCTGCCCGACGCGCGGTCGTTCTACTTCGACCGGGTGAGCCAGATCCGCATGCCGGGGTGGACGAAGGGGCGCGTCGCGCTCCTGGGCGACGCGGCAGCGTGCCCGTCGCTGCTCGCCGGGCAGGGCTCGGCGCTCGCGATGGTCGAGGCCTACGTGCTCGCCGCCGAGCTCGCCGGAGCGAACGGCGATCACGCCCGGGCTTTCGCCGCCTACGAGCGCCGCCTCATGAGGTTTCTTCACGCCAAGCAGGAGGCCGCCGTCGGGCTCGCGTGGACGTTCGCGCCCCGCTCGGGCCTCGAGCTGTTCATCCGCAACGGCGTGATGAAGCTGATGCGCTTCCCCAAGGTGGCCGAGCTGGCGATGGGCACGAGCCTGCGCGACGCCATCGAGCTGCCCGCTCCGGCGGGGAGCTGAAGCCCCAATGGCCCGCCGCCGCTTCCACAAGCTCTCCGACGCTCAGCAGCGCGCGATCGTGCGCGCCGCGCTCGACGAGTTCGCCGCGCACGGCTTCAACGGCGCGTCGCTCAACCGCATCATCGACGCCGCCGGAATCTCGAAGGGCTCCATGTACTACTACTTCGACGGGAAGGAGGACCTGTACGCCCAGGTCGTGCGCGTCGAGCTGGGCCGGCTCTTCGAGAGCGCCGGGCCCTTTCCGGTGCCCACGGCGCGCGACCCCGACGGCTTCTGGTCGGAGCTCGAGCGCCAGTACCTGAGGCTCATGAGCGGCCTCGCAGCCTCGCCGAAGCTGGCGGCGCTGGCGCGCGACTGGCTCGCGACGTCGGCGAGCCCCGCGCTGCGCAGCGTGCAAGAGCAGCTGGAGCAGGCGGCACGCCCCTGGTTCGAGCAGGCGATCGCCGCCGGCACGCGCGCCCGGGCGGTGCGCCGCGACGTGCCGCCGGGCCTTCTCCTCGCGGTCGTCTTCGGCATGGGGCAGGCGATGGACGCGTGGCTCGTCACGCAGCAGCTCGAGCCTCGCGCGCTGCGAAGACAGATCCGCGTGCTGATGAAGATGATGCGGCGCGCGCTTTCTCCGTGAGCGGCCGCCTCGCCGCCTTTGAGCCCTATAGTTCCCGCCGATGAGCGACGACCAGACGGTGACGGTGGTGACCTCGCGCCGCGTGAAGCCCGGCTGCGAGGCCGAGTTCGAGCGGTGGCTCGAGGGCATCGGAGCGGTGGCCGCGCGCTTCCCCGGCTACCTCGCGCGCCACGTCACGCGCCCGCAGGACCACGAGCACCCCGAGTACGTCATCGTCTTCCGCTTCTCGAACGTCGCCGCGCTGCGCGCGTACACCGAGTCGGCCGAGCGCAAAGAGTGGCTCGAGAAGGTGAAGCCGCTCGTGCTCGACGACTTCAAGGAGACCGCGCTCACCGGCCTCGAGACCTGGTTCACGCTGCCCGGCAGGCCCGGCCAGCCGCCTCCGCCGCGCTACAAGATGGCCGCCGTCACGCTGCTCGTCGTCTACCCGCTGTCGATGGGGCTGTCGGCGGCGCTCCTGCCGTTCCTTCGCGGAGTCCCGGCGCCCGCGCAGTCGCTCGTGATGAGCGTCGTCATGATTTTCCTGATGACGTGGGTGCTGATGCCGCGCGCGACTTGGCTGTTCCGGAAGTGGCTGTTCCCGTAATCTGCGCGCCGCTTGGAGGGGCACGACATTCGTCTGGGTCAGGAGTGGCTCGTCGACTGCAGCGGCTGCCGCCCCGCGGCGCTGCGTGACGTCGCGCGCCTGAAGGCGCTGTTCCAAGACCTGGTCGCCACGCTCGAGCTCACCGTCGTCGGCGAGCCGCAGTGGCACGCCTTCCCCGGCGAGGGCGGCGTCACCGGCCTCGCGCTGCTCTCCGAGTCGCACCTCGCGATTCACACGTTCCCTGAGCACGGCTTCGCCGCGCTCTCGGTCTACTCGTGCACCGGCCGCGCGCAGCCCGACTTCTACAGCCTGCTCGCACGCCACCTCGAGCCCAAGCGCGTCGACATTCGCACCCTGGAGCGCCGCGCGTGAAGGTCGGCCAGTGCCCCTCGTGCGGCGCGCCCGTCGACTTCGCCGCCGGCGCCGCGCGCGTGAAGGTCTGCGAGCACTGCCACACCGTCGTCTTGCGCGGCACGCAGGGCCTCGAGTCGCTCGGCAAGGTCGCCGAGCTCGCCGACACCGAGTCGCCGCTGAGGGTCGGTCTCACCGGCCGCTACTCGGGCAACGACTTTCGCGTCGCGGGCCGCATCCAGAAGAGCCACGGCAAGGGCGCGTGGGACGAGTGGTGCCTGCAGCTCGACGACGGCCGCACCGCCTGGCTCTCGGAGTCCGAGGGCGCGTGGAACCTCATGTTCGAGGCCGGCGAGACCGCGCTGCCTCCGCCCGGGCAGCTCAAGGCGCTCGCTCCGTTCAGCGTGCGCGACAAGCGCTTCGTGGTGGAAGAGGTCGGCGACGCCAAGACCGTCTCCGCCGAGGGCGAGCTGCCCGACTTCCACACCGAGCACCCGTACGTCGACGCCACGGGACCATCAGGCGTGTTCGCCTCCATCGACTACGGCGGCGGCAAGCCCGCGCTCTACGTCGGCAGCACCGTCACGCTCGAGCAGCTCGGCTTCGATCGCAAGGAGCTGCAGCCGACGCCGCGTCGCGAGGCCCTGCGCCAGGCGCGCTGCACGAACTGCAACGGCCCGCTCGACTTGAAGGCGCCCGACCGCACGAAGCGCGTCGCGTGCCCGTACTGCGGAGCGCTGCTCGACGTCAGCGCCGGCAAGCTCGACTTCCTGCAGCTGCTCGAGAAGCCGCCGTACGAGCCGCGCATCCCGCTGGGGTCGAAGGGCCGCCTCAAGGACACCGAGTGGACGGTGCTCGCCTTCCTCATCCGCAGCTGCCGCGTCGAGGGCACGCGCTACCCGTGGGAGGAGTACCTCTTGTGGAACCGCGAGCAGGGCTTCCGCTGGCTGATGCAGTCGAACGGCCACTGGACATATCTCACGCCGATTCCCGCGGGTGACTGCCTGTTCGGTGCTCGCGTCGCGAAGCACGCCGGCGAGACGTACAAGCAGTACCAGTCGGTCATGGCCACCACCGACTGGGTCTCGGGTGAGTGCTACTGGGAGGTCAACGCGGGCGAGCAGGCCTTCGCGCAGGAGTTCGTCGCTCCGCCGCGCTCCATCAACGTCGACCAGACCGTGAACGAGGCGACCGTCACGCTCGGCGAGCTGCTGAGCCGCGACGAGGTCAGCAAGGCGTTCGGCATCAAGACGCAGCTGCCGTGGCCGATGGGCGTGGCTCCGGCGCAGCTGAACCCGTGGCGCGAGCGCGCGAGCGACGCGTGGAAGTGGGCGGGCGTCTGGGCGGGCGTGCTGCTGCTGGTCTTCGTCGCGCTCACCGCGATGGGCACGAGCGGCACGTACTTCAACAAGACGATCGCGGTGCCGGCCGACGCGAAGTCCGCCTCGCCCGAGGCGATGTCGTTCAGCGAGCCGTTCGAGATTCCGCACGAGGTGCCGCTCGACGTCGAGGTGGGCTGCCCGTCGCTCTCGAACTCGTGGTGCGGCATCCAGGTCGATCTCGTCAACGACAAGACCGACGAGGTGATCAGCGTGTACGCCGAGCCCGGGTATTACTTCGGCTCCGACAGCGACGGCAGCTGGAGCGAAGGCTCTCGCAGCGCCTCGAAGACCACCGACGAGGTCGAGGCCGGCACGTACGTCATCCGCACCACGGCGTCGTTCGACAAGCCCGTCGACATGTTCACGGTGCGGGTCTCGGGCAGCAGCGGCCCGGGCGCGTGCTGCTTCTTGTTCTTCCTCTTCGCGCTGTTCCTCTACCCGGTCATCGCGAGCGCGGCCTCGGGCCAGTTCGAGGCGCGCAAGTGGGAAGACAGCGTGTTCCAGCCCATTGCGTTCAACCCCAGGGAGGTCTCATGAAGTACATCGGCGGCCTGTTGGTGCTCGGCTACACCGCGTTGAACGTGCTCGGGCTCGCGCGGTTCCCTGACGACGATCGCGGGAAGTTGCCGCCCAACGTGCGCTCGGCGCCCGGCGGGCTGCTCATGTGGCACACCGGTTTCATGGGAGGCAAGTGATGCAACAAGTCGGAATGGAGCACCTCGGCAAGGCGCTGGTGAACTCCGTCGTGTTCTCGCTGGTCGGCATGGTGGTGTTCATCGCCGGCTTCTTCGTGCTTCGGCTGATGCTGCCGATGGACATGAAGAAGGAGATCGAGCACGACCAGAACACCGCGCTCGGCATCATCATCGGCAGCTTCGTGCTCGGGCTCGCGTTCATCGTCGGCATGGCGATACACGGTTGATCGCTGAAGGCCGCATCGCGGATGTCAGCCGCCGCGTGACTCGACGGCGGATTCACCGGCGCTACTGCGAGGAATTGAGGAAGACACTCACGCCGAGATCGCTCGCGACGGCGAGGTCGACGCGCCCGTCGCCATTCCAATCGCCTGACGCGATCGAGACGGCGAGTCCGTTGACGGTGAACGAGAGGGCGGGACGGAAGCTCCCGTTGCCGGTTCCGAGCAGGATGCTGAGCTGGTCCGTGCCGGCGTTCGTCACCGCGAGGTCGAGACGGCCGTCGCAGTTCAAGTCGGCGGCCGTCACGAAGCTCGGCCTGCTGTTGGCACCGAAGCTGACCGGCGCCTGAAAGGTCCCGTTGCCCGCACCGATGAGCACGCTGACGTCGTCCGTGCCGTTGTTGGCGGTCGCGAGATCGGCGCGCCCATCGCCGTTCCAGTCGCCCGCCGTCACCGAGTGTGGCGCCATTCCGGCGGCGTAGCGGACGGCGGCTTGAAACATGCCGCTGCCGGTTCCCAGCAGGACGCTGACGTCGTTCGTGCCGGCGTTCGCGACGGCGAGATCGGCCCTGCCGTCCGCATTCCAGTCGCCCGCCACGACCTGCCAGGGAAACGTACCCGCGTCATGCGCGGCCGTGGCGGTGAAGCCCCCGTCACCGGCGCCGAGCAAGATGCTCACGCTGGCGCCGCTGTAGTTCGACACGGCGAGGTCACGCTTGCCATCGCCGTTCCAGTCGCCGGCCGTCAGCGACGATGGGAAGCTTCCTGTGCGAAGGCTGCTCGCGACGCGGAAGGCGCCATCGCCGGCTCCGAGGAAGATGGTGATGGTGTCGAAGGTGTCGGTCGCCGTCGCCAGGTCGAGCGCGCCGTCATCGTCCCAGTCGCCGGCGGTGATCGACGTGTGGCGATTGCCTGCGCCGTAGCTCACGGCAGGTTGAAACGCTCCGTCGCCCACACCGAGGAGGACGCCGACGTCTCTGCCGAAGTCGTTGGCGCTTGCGAGGTCGAGCCGCCCATCTCGATTCCAGTCGCCCGCAACGAGCGAGCGGGGAGCCGAGCCCGCGTCGTAGCGGACCGCCGGCATCAGCGACACGGTGCCCGTCGGGCGGCAGCCGGCGTCGGTGCCGCCATCAGGGCCTGCGCCGCCGCCCATTCCGCCCGCGCTGCCGCCAGCGCTCCCCCCTGCGCTGCCGCCCGAAGCGCCCCCGCCAGCTCCGCCTCCGCCAGCTCCCGCGTCCTCGCCGCCGTCTGGGGCTCCGGGCATCGGGCTGCAGTTGCAGCCTGCAATCGCTAGTGACAGGACGCAGGCGACGGTGCGCATGTTCTGGACTCATGCCGGACGACAACTGAGAACGCAACGTGCCGCGCCGTGAGGCGAAGTAGAACGTGTGGCAGAGCGCTGGTGGCGTGACGCCCCGCTCGTTGTGGCCAACGGCAGCTATGTCGTGCCCGACTGGACCGGCCGACCGGGCGGGCTGCGAAGCGGCTCGTGTTCCGGGCTGCTGGCTCGACCGCCGTTTGAACATGATGCTGAACGACATTATGCTGCGCTGCATAATGTTGTTCATCGATCGCATCGACGAGCTCCGCCGCCTCGAGTCCGTGTCGCGGGCCCGAGAGGGCGGCCTCGCGGTGATCTACGGGCGCCGCCGCCTCGGCAAGACGCGGCTGCTCCTCGAGTGGACGCGGCGGCGAAAGGGCGTGTACTTCGTCGCCGATCAGTCGTCGCCCGCGGTTCAGCGCCGCTACCTCGCGAAGGCGCTGGCTGCGCGCCTGCCGGCCTTCGACGCCGTCGAGTACCCCGACTGGCGGGGCCTGTTCGACCGGCTGGCAGCGGACGCGAAGAGCCGGAAGTTCCGTGGCCCCCTCGTGCTGGACGAACTCCCGTACCTCGTCGCCTCGAGCCCCGAGCTGCCGAGCGTGCTGCAGGCGTTCGTCGACCACGGTGCTCGCGAAGCCCGCCTGGCGCTCGGCCTCGCGGGCTCCAGCCAGCGCATGATGCAGGGGCTCGTCCTCGACACGGCGACGCCCTTGTACGGCCGGGCAAGAGAGCTCATCGCGCTCGAGCCGCTCGCGCTGCGCTTCCTGCCGCGCGCCCTGCCCCGGCTGAAGGGGTACGCGCTGCTCGAGGCGTGGACGGCGTGGGGCGGAGTGCCGCGGTACTGGGAGCTCGCGGCAGGCCTCGAAGGTACGACCGTCGAGCGCCTCGATCGGCTCGCGTTGGATCCGGCGGGCCCCCTGCACCACGAGCCCGATCGCCTGCTGCTCGAGGAGCTCCCGCCGGCGGTCGAGCTGCGGCCTCTGCTCGACGCGATCGGCTCCGGGGCCAACCGCGTCTCCGACATCGCGAGCCGCATCGGGCGGCCCGTCACCTCGCTGAGCCGGCCCCTCGATCGCCTCCTCGGGCTGGGGCTGGTCACCCGCGAGATTCCCTACGGAGAGTCCGAGCGCAGCTCGAAGCGGACGCTGTATCGCATCGTGGACCCCTTCGTGAGGCTGTGGTTCCGCGTCGTCGCCCCGAACCGGGGCCTCCTCGCAGCGGCGACGCGGGCCGAGCGCCGGGCGCTGCTCGCGACGCACCTGCCGCACCTCGCGGCCGCGGCCTGGGAAGAGCTCGTGCGGAGCCACGTGCACGCGCTCGGGAGCTGGAGGCCCGCCGCCCGCTGGTGGCGCGGCAGCGAGCCCGAGTGGGACCTCGTCACCACGTCGCCCGACGGCTCGGCGCTGCTCGTCGGCGAGTGCAAGGCGACCGCGCGGCCGGCGACCACCGGCGCACTGCTCGGCGACGCGCGGCGGCTGGCGCTGCGTCAGCCACCTCCGGTCGCGAGCGCCGCGAAGATTCACCGCGTGCTCTGCGTTCCCGAGACCGTACGTGGCACGCCCCAGGTGATCGAGGGCGTACGCATCGTGACGATCTCCGACCTGCTGCAGTGAAACGGCTGTCTCAGCCACGAGACAGCGGCCAGCCGCTGCACCAGGGAAGTGGGTGCCCGGGCGCAATGTAGGACAGGGTCAAGCTCGCGAAACGGCTCAGAACGGCGCTGGCTCGTGCGATGCTCTGCGTTCCCCGCGCCGCATGCCGACCTACTCTCTCACTCTCAACGACCAGACGAAGACGTACGAGAAGGACGAGCTCCGCTTCGGGCGGACCTCCGACAACGACGTCGTCGTCTCGGACCCCGCCGCTTCCCGCTCGCACTGCCGCATCTTCGTTCACGAGGCGAAGCTCTTCGTCGAAGACCTCGGCAGCGGCAACGGCACCAAGCTCAACGGAGTGAAGCTCACCCAGCCGACCGAGCTCCGCACCGGCGACGCCGTTCGCATCGGCGACACCATCTACACGTTCACCGGCCCGCCGCCGCCGCCGTCGCTCGACTCGACGCAGCCCGTGCCCGCCCCGATGGACTCGCAGCCCGTACCGCGCGTCGACGACAACGCCACCATTCTCAAGCCGCCGCCCGACTTCGTCATGCCGGTGCAGAAGCCCGACGACGAGACGGTGCTGAAGAACCCGCCGCCGGCGGCCCAGAAGCCCGACGACGAGACGGTGCTCAAGAACCCGCCGCCGGCCGCGCTCGCGGTTCAGAAGCCCGGCGACGAGACCGTGCCGCGCGAGATGAAGGCGCCGGCCTTCGACGCGAACGAGACGATTCTGAAACCGCCGCCCGAGCTCGTGAAGGCGCTCGCCCCGCGCGACGCCGGCCCGGTGCCGGTGCAGGCCGAGGACACGCTGCCGCCGAAGAGCGCGGCCGAGAAGCTGCGCGAGCGCCGCGAGGCCAACAAGAGCCTCAAGGGCCGCGCCGTCTACGCGTGGAACCAGCTGTCGAAGCCCGCGCGCATCGTCACCGGCACGCTGTCGGCCGTCTTCGTGCTCGGCACGCTCGGCGCCACCGTCTCGATGCTGCTGCCGAAGCGCGGCCCCGACCTGCCGCCCGAGCCCGGCGTGCTCACGCGCGGCGAGATCGTGAAGCCGAGCTTCGGCGTCGGCGAGGGCGTCACCTACGCGCGGCGCGACGCGAAGATGTTCGAGTTCGCCGCCGCCGGAGCGACGCGCATCGTCGGCATCGTCCACTTCCAGGCGAAGGACCTCTCGAAGAACGAGCTGTCGGTGGCGCTCAACGGCGTCGAGCTCGGCTTCGTGCCCGCCGACACCCTCGAGGCCGCGACCCGCGAGCACGAGATGGTGCTGCCCGCCGCGCAGCTGAAGAAGAACGAGCCGAACATCCTGATGTTCGACAACGTGCTGAACCCGCCGGGCGACGACCCGTGGCGCGTGTGGAACATCTGGCTCGAGCTGGTCGCGCTGCCCGAGCTCGGCGCCGAAGAGATGGTCGCCGCGGTGAACGAAGACCTGCAGAACGCGGCCCGCGCCTACGAGACGCGCGAGGTCGGCGCCGAGAACCTGTTCCGCGCGTGGAAGGCGTACCGCGACGCGTGGCTGAAGCTCGAGTCGCTGCCGCCCGGCAGCCGGCCCGAGCTCGTCTACGGCGAGTCGCGCACGCGGCTGCGGGAGGTCGGCGCCGAGCTCGATCAGCGCTGCAGCACGATGCAGCTCGAGGTCATCAAGATCATGGGCGCGAAGCACCCCGACTACGACCTCGCCCGCTCCACGCTGCAGGAGTCGCTGCGCTACTACCCCACGCGCGAGCACCGCTGCCACGCGCTGCTCAAGGACATGCTCGAGCAGGTCGGGGGGCCGATTCAGTGACTTCCGGCCGCTGCCACGACTCGGGGCAGGCACTCGTCGAGACGGCGATCGTCATGCCGCTCTTCGTCTTCGTGCTCCTCGGGACGCTGCAGCTGGGGCTCATGCACCAGGCGCAGGCCTTGACCACCTACGCCGCGTACCGCGCCGCGCGTGCGGGCGCGCTCAACCACGCGCAGCACTCGGTGATGCGGCGGGCCGCGGCGGCTCCGCTGATGCCGATGATGTCGATTCCCGGCGGCGGCGGCGGCGAGAAGGTCTTCACCATTCAGAGCGCGGCCGAGTACGCGCTCAAGGTCCAGGCGATTCGCGCGCTCGACTTCGCGCCGATTCCGCCGGTCGAGGTGAAGATCTGCGGCCCCACGCTGGCGCAGATCGGCACGCGCAACGGCCTCAACGCGAACGCGCCGAACCTGAACGGCGTCGTGCAGTTCGACGCGCCGCTGAACATCGACCAGGCGAACTGGCGGGCCTCGGACCGCACGAAGCTGCGCGTCGAGGTGACGTTCCAGTACCGAATGCCGATCCCCTTCGCGAACATGATGATCTACCAGATCGCCCGCGGCCAGGAGGACGCCGAGCTGCTCCTCGTCACGCGCACCGGTGAAGATCGCGACTGGGGCCGCTTCCGCCGCCGCGAGCAGCGCTTCGTCGCCGACGCCATGGCCGCCGCCGGCATGGGCTACACGCTGCCGATCCGCGCGACGTACACGATGCGCATGATGTCGGACCTGTACCCGCGCCGCAGCGGCTACACGCTCCCGCAGAACAACACCTGCCACATTCCCTTCGCCCGCGGAGCCGCCGAGTGAGCCCGCCGAGCCCGCAGCAACACGGTCAAGTCCTGGCGCTCGGCGCCGTCACGATGCTCGTGCTCGCGCTGATGATGATGATCAGCTTCTCGCTGACGCGCGCGGTTCACGAGAAGATCCGCCTGCAGTCGCACGCCGACTCGATGACGTACTCGATGGCCACCGTCGGCGCGCGCGCGATGAACTACTACGCGTACTCGAACCGCGCGACCGCCGCCGCCGCCGTGTCGATCATGACGCTGCACGCGTACCACTCGCAGATGACGCTGGTGGGTGACGCCTTCGCCACCGGCCGCATCAACTACGCGGTCATCGCCGGCGAGCACTTCGCCATCTTCCTCGCGTCGTGCACGCCCATCTGCACCGCGTGGAACAACTTCCGCCTCGGCATTCAGGCCGCGCGCATCGCCATTCAGATGGGGCGCGACTCGCGCAACTACTACAACCAGGCGCGCAACCAGGAGACCAACTTCAACAACGCGGTGCGCGCGTACTCGATGATGATCGACGCCATCTACGCCGCCCAGCAGTCGGTCTCGTTCCACACCGTGCAGACGCTGCGCGGCAACAACCTCGACTCGCTCCACAACATCAACGCCCCGTGCGCCTCGCAGCTGCCGCTCGCGGTCGGAGCGTTGAACGTTCGCGAGTTCGCGTGCGCGCTCGAAGGCTCGCCCATCGACTTCATGTGCATCGGCGGCCGCGCGGCCAGCCCGCTCGTCGCGCGCAGCCGCGTCATCTCGAACGTCGCGAACGCCGCACGCGGCGACTGGCCGAAGGGCCGCACCATTCCGTTCCCCACGCTGTTCCACCCGCAGGCGCTGCAGCGGCTCATGCAGCAGAACGGCGGCGGCTTCTCGGTTCCGCTGATCCTCGACGGCAGCGCGCGCTCGCTTCAGGCGACGAACTTCAGCCAGTGCACCGGCAACACCAACAACCTGCAGGGCGTCAGCATCTGCGGCGTCGATCGCGGCCTGCTGACGTCGGTGCTCCAGGGGCCGCTCTTCGCGTGGACGTTCGAGTCCGAGGTGTACTCGAACAACAACGGCGGCCGGCACGTGTCGAACCAGGCGCACACCGGCCGGCACGACCAGTGGCACGGCTTCGCGCGCATCGACAACCTCGCGGGCTGCCTCACCTCGGGCGAGTGCTTCACGAACTTCCGCTCCGACCCGCGGGCCGCGCAGGACTTCGGGCAGCCGAAGGTGTTCGGCCACTTCTCGCAGAGCCTGCGCACGAACTGGCGCTGCAACCGCGGGCCGTGGGAGCTCGGCAGCAACGGCAAGCTCACGATGGGCGACGGCGCGCGCGGCGACGGCGTGCTCGACTTCCTCCCGAACGACCCGGCGTCGGCGATCAGCAAGTCGATGATCTACTTCCACCGGCCCGACAACTGGCGTTTTCCGCCGAACGCGTTCGACCCGTACTGGAAGGCGAAGCTGCACACGATGTCGACGACCGAGGCCTCGCTCGTGCTCGGCGCGGCCGGTGACGTCGCGGGCGCCGCGATGGCGATCGCCGGCCCCGTCGACGGGAGGGACCGGTTTTGAGCCGCTGCCGCCCAGGTCTGCGCAGGCGCCCGCGCGGAGCAGCGATGGCCGAGCTGGCCGTCACCATGCTCGTGCTGATCCCCGTGTTCCTCTACACGATCTTCCTGAACGATCTGCTCCGGCACCAGCTCATGGGCCAGGCGGCGGTCGTCTCGACCCCGTGGGACTGGCACGGCCTCAACTACGAGCGCTTCGATCGCACCCGCCACGTCGACACGCGCACCTTGGGCAAGGCGCAGGTGCAGAACCGGCAGACGCAGACGCCGGGCGGGCGCACGGGCAACGCTCCGGCCGTCTACGCGCGGCTCATGTGGTGCGATCACACCGCCGCCTACAACTCGTACGACCCGAACTTCGACTGCAACGACTCGCGCCACCACAAGGCCATCGCCGCGCACGCGTGCTGGGACACCCAGCTCGCTCAAGAGATCGGCTGCGGCGTCGATGCCGAGACCGGCGCCGGCTACACCGACGTGTTCGGGCTCGTGAACGGCCTCAAGAGCGACGTGAACAAGGGCGGCGAGATCTACTGCTCCGCCCGCGTCGGCGTCCTCAACTACATGCTGCCGCAGCGGTTGTTCGGCGCGTTCAGCAACGAGCAGACGACGCGCGCGACGAAGCTCTCGGGCGACGTGCACAGCCACCGCGGCGCCGCCGCGATGAACACCTACCCGCTCACGATGGAGACCTTCAGCGTGCTCCACGACCCGTGGGGCATGACGACCGTCGAGAACGTGAACCCCACCGGCCGCAACCTGCTGCAGCAGCGCGTGCAGAGCATCTACGGCGGCACCGCGGGCACCCTGGCGTACGCCGCCGCGCTGCTCTACCTCGGCCGCGCGGTGACGGCGCAGGCCATCGGCCCGCAGGTGCTCATTCCCGCCGACACGCCGTTCACCGACGATCTGCTGCAGGCGAACGTCGCGTTCCGCACGGCCTCCGGCAACGCGATGCGCATCGACAACCACTACCCCTCGCCGTGGATGGACTGGAACAACAACCCGGTGTCGCAGTCGTTCAACGCGCGCGGCCAGTTCTACATGGGAAGGACGACCATCCCGTGATCCGCACCTTCCGCGTCATCCTCATCGCCGCCGTCGTGGGTGCCGCGCTCGGCACCGGCTGGGCGTTTCACCGCGACGCCGAAGACGAGCAGCAGCGGCGCGCGTTCGAAGAGGCCGCCGAAGACCCGTACGCCGCAGGCGCCGAGCCCCCCGCGCAGACCGGCCGCGTCACGCTCGCCGCCGTCGAGGGCCTGCCGCAGTACCCCGGCGCGTTCGTGCGCCCCATCTCGTCGGGCGCCCAGCTCAACGTCGCCTGGTTCGCCACGAAGGACAGCGTCGACCAGGTGCTGTCGTTCTACGAGAAGGAGTTCACCGCGAAGGGCCTCATCCCCGTCTCGTACCAGTTCAGCCCGGTGTCGGGTTACGCGGGCTACCTGGACTTCGGCGATCACCGCATGCACCTCGTCTCGGTGCTGCGGCAAGGCGACGAGACGCTCGTGTTTCCGTCGACGAGCTACCCGAAGAAGATGCTCGAGGGCGGGGCGTCGCCTCCGGCCGGCGTGCCGAACATCGCCGGAGCCGAAGGCGCGGTGAGCTTCGACCTCGGCGGCGGCGGCAGCCGGCAGGTGTGGCTCGCGACGTACCCGGGTCAGAGCCTCGACGAGGTCGCCGCCGCGTGGAGCCGTGGCCTCGCCGGCAACGGCTGGGACGTGAAGCGCGCCGACGAGGGCGGCGAGGCGCGGCTCGAGGCCGACCGCGCCGAGGGCTCGCTGCAGGTCGCCATTCGCAAGGACCCGAGCGCGAAGATCGCGGTGTACGTCACCACCGCCGGCCCGCGAGGGCTGCCATGAGCGCGCTGCTCGTCGTCGTGACGCTGCTCGGCGCCGGCGCCGGCCGGCTCGTCGACCCGTGCGACACGAAGTGCGCCGGCGTGGTGAAGACGTGCAATCAGCAGTGCGAGAAGAACTTCCCGAAGGCGCAGGCCGACCAGTGCAAGCTCGCCTGTCCCGGCGCGGCCGCCCCGTGCAAGGAAGACTGCAAGAAGAAGCCCCCGGAGGAGAAATGAGAGCGCTGATTCTGACCGGCCTGCTGTGGGCAGGCGCCGCCGCGGCCGACGAGCTCGCGGAGTGCATGAAGGACTGCGACGTCATCGTGAAGACCTGCACCGACGCGTGCGGCAAGAAGGCGAAGGGCGGGCCGGGGGCGTGCAAGCCCCACTGCGACAAGGCGGGCGAGGAGTGCCGCAAGGACTGCAAGGACGCCGCGGGCAGCAAGCCGGCGCCGGAGAAGGCGCCGTGAAGAAGCAGCTCCAGCGGCTCCGGCGCGGGCAGGCGATGGTCGAGTACACGCTCGTCGCTCACGCCGTGCTGCTCGGCGGCACGATGCTCATCTGGCCGTTCATGACGTACCTGCTGCGGGGCCTGAGCATCTACTTCAAGAGCATCTTCTTCGTGCTCAACGCGCCGACGCCATGACGCGCCTGTGGCCGATGCTGCTCGCCGTCGCCTGCAGCCCTCCGCCGGTGGTGGACGACGCGGGCACCGCGGGCGGCGGCAGCGCGACGGCAGGCGGCACCGGCACCGCGGGCGGCACCGGCACCGCGGGAGGCACCGCCACCGCGGGAGGTACCGCCACAGCGGGAGGTGCGACGGCCGGCGGCGCGACCGCAGGCGGCTCGGTGGGCGCCGCCGAGGTCGATCTCGCCGACGCAGGGCCGGCGGTGCTCATCGATGCCGGCTTCATGTTCACGGAGGGTCCGCAGTGGGTGCCGGCGCTGGGCTCGCTCCTCTTCACCGACATCCCGAACAACCGCATCTGGCGGCACACGCCGCCGTCGTCGTTCGCGCTCTTCCGCATGCCGAGCGGCAGCGCGAACGGCATCACGCTCGCCCCGAACGGAGACCTCATCATCTGCGAGCACGCGACGCGGCGGGTGAGCCGCACGCAGCCCGACGGCGGCCAGTCGGTGGTGGCTGACACGTTCAACGGCGGCACGCTCAACTCGCCGAACGACGCCGTGGTGCGCAGCGACGGCACCCTCTACTTCACCGACCCGACGTACGGGAACATGGCCAACCCCGGCACCGTGGGCACGCGCGGCGTCTACCGCGTGGCGCCCGACGGAGGCCTCACGCGCTTCTACGCGACCCCGAACGGCCAGCCGAACGGCGTCACGCTCTCCCCCGACGAGCGCATCCTCTACGTCGCAGACTCCCAGCTCTCGACCATTCGCCGGTTCGACGTCGCCCCCGACGGCACGCCCGACGGCGGGCAGCTGTTCGTCATGACGAGCAGCGGCGCACCCGGTGGCGGCGGCGGCGACGGCATCACGACCGACGACAACGGCTTCTTGTACGTGACGACGTCGGTGGGCGTGAAGGTGTGGCGGCCCGACGCGGGCTACGTGGGGCGCATCGTCACCGGCGGCCGAGCGCCCGCGAACTGCGCGTTCGGCGACGCCGACCGGCGCACGTTGTACATCACCGCGCAAGACGCGCTGCTGAAGGTGCGGCTCAACGTGACCGGGCCGTACTGACGAAGCCTGACCCCCGAAAAATACACGCCGCCGCGCATCCGCCTCGTTTCGGATGCGCAGCGGCGTGGCTCACAGACATGCCCTAGGGGAGAGGGCACCTCCGGAGCGCAGAAAGCCTCTCGAAACTGCACGCGCTGATGCCGCCGACGACGGTCTCCCAGCCTAGCCCCACCGGCGACAGCATCAGCGCGCAAGAAAAGGTGTTCCTCAGAGTGTGCATCGAGGTCGCGAACCCATTGAGCACGCTCGATGCCATCACCAGCTCTCGCGCGCTTAGCCGCGTAACCGGGCCGAAGAGAGCGTCCATGCTCCAGGGGGTGTGAGCGCGAGTTCGCGCCAGTTCAGAACCGCCAGGCGTAAGAAAAGATCACGGGCGCCCGCGGCAGCTGAACCGACGGCGGCGGCGGGGGAGGCGGCGGAGGAGGCGCCCACGCCGGCGGGGGCGGCTGCAGCGCCTCCACCTCGGCGATGCGCTGCTTCACCTTCTCCTGCCGCTCCGCGTACCGGTCGCGCATCATGATGCGGCCCGGCAGCAGCGCGCCTCCGACGATGCCCATCGCGACCCCCGCCACCGTCACGGCGGCCAGCACCACGTCGACGAACACCCAGCCGAGCGCGTCCCAGCTCCGCGCGCTCTCGGTCGCCAGGATCGCGAAGTAGAGGAGCAGCCCGCTGCCGGCGCTGACGCCGCCGCCGACTCCGAGCAGCACCGTCGACGGAGCGAGCGACGGCAGATCGTCGAGCCGCGCCGCCTCCGAGTGCAGCTCCTGAAGCGTCAGCGACTCCACCGGAGCCGACTCGATCTCTTCCGGCGACAGCGCGCACAGCACCACGAAGATGGAGAGGGTCACGCGAAGAGAGACACGGCCCGTGACCGGGCTGGATCTCCTACAGCGTGTACCGCTGGTCCTGCACGCGCGTACCCTGCGTACCCCAGAACACCAGCCGCGCCTCGCGCGTCGCCGGGTCGAGGTGCACCGCGAGGTAGTTGTTGTCGGGCCCCGCCCAGTCGAACTGCGAGCCGGTGCAGCCGCGCCACAAGATGTTCGAGCCCTGCGCCCCCGGCCCGGCGAGCGCCTCGAGCTGGCTCGCGCCGGCGCCGCTCGGAGACACCCGCCCGGCGCTCGCGAAGTGGTGGTCGCCCGCCAGCCACAGCGCGCCCGTCACGTTCGCGTCGATGAACGCGAGCAGCTCGCGCCGCTGCGCTGCGTACGCGTGCCACGAGTCGGCGTTGAACACGCTGAACGGGAACTGCGTGATGGGCACCGAGTTGAGCAGCACCTTGAACATGCACGGGCTCGCCACCAGCGCGCCCTTCAGCCAGTCGAGCTGCTGCTGCGAGATGTAGAGCGGCATCTGCGACGGAATCGTCGACGGCTTGCGCTCCGAGCGGCCGTCCATCACGAACACCTCGGCCGTGCGCCCGAAGCGGATGCTGCGCCACACGCGGTCGGGGTCCATCGCGTCGCGCCGTACCGGCAGGTGCTCGAAGAACGCCGCGCGCGCGTTCGCGAGCTTCGTCATGCTGGTGAGCTCGGGGTTCCAGTCGTTGTCGACCTCGTGATCGTCCCACGTCGCGATCAGCGGCACGCTCGCGCGCAGGTCGCGGTACAGCGGCCGCCCGATGCTCTCTTCCCACTTGTCGCGGTACTGCTGAATCGACGACGCGCCGTCGGCGTACGTGGTGTCGCCGAGCAGGAAGAACGCGTTCAGGTCGTCGCGCAGGCTCGCGTGCCTCAGCGCGGCGAGGTCGTTGTCGTTGCTCGTGCAGCTCGTGGCTCCGAAGATCAGCGGCTGCAGCGCGCTCTCGGCGAGCGCCGAGCGGAAGCGGCCGATGGGGCTGCGCTGCTCCTTCGTGGCCTTCTCGACGAACACGTACGAGTACGGCGTGTCGGTCTCGAGCATCGTCACGAACGCGCGCACGAAGCCGTAGTCGCCGGCGGTGACGGGGAGCTTCAGCATCGCGCGGTCGCTCCATACGCGGAGCTCCAGCGGCGCCGTGCCGGTGTAGCGGCAGCTCAGCACGATGCCGTCGGCGCCGACGTCGCCCGACGAGACCCCGAGCGGGAAGTGCATCGCGGCCTCGGGAATGTCGGCGATGCGCTCGGGCTCCGCCACGCCCGTGCGCTGCCAGCTCGGAGGGAAGTTCGCGTGCGCCGTGCCCGGCTCTTCGCCGGTGATGGGCTCGAGGCCCGGCCCACGTCCGCACGCCGCGGCCAGCCCCGTGAGCGCCGCCGCCTTCAAGACTTCGCGCCGAGTCTTCATGCCTTTGCTCCCAGACGAACGAGGGCCGTGAAACCGTGACCGCGCGGTCATAGGTCCATTCCGCGCCGCGATGCAAACCGCGACGGCGCAGCTTACGGCGGAGACGAGGTGCAGGGCAGCTGCTCGCACGACGCCACGTACACGCCGAGCCCGGCCACCAGCACCGAGCGGGTGCGCCCCTTGCGCGCCGGCGCCGCGGTCTTCTCGCCCGACTCCACGTCCCACTCGAGCGCGAAGTCCGGCGAGCACTCGAGCAGGAGCTCGTGCCCACCGGGCAGCCACCACGCCGCCTCGACCGTGCACGGCGCCTCGGCCCTCACGCTCGACAGCGTCGCCGTGTCCCAGACGAACACGCCGCCCGCGACCGGCAGCGCCGCGCGCTCTCCGTCGCTGCTCACGATCAGCTGCGGCGCTCCTTCGACGCCCTTCGGCAGCTGCGCCACCGCCTGCACCACGCCCCCGGCCGCGAGCGCGAGCACGCGCCCGCTCGCCTCCACCGCGATGATGCCGTGCCGCGTGCCGGCGAGCGCCACCGGCTGCACGTCGGCGAAGCCGGCGTCGCCCTGCCACAGCCCGCCGCTCGCGGGCGAGAGCCACAGCCCTCCGTCGAAGTCGAACGCCGCCGCGCTGACGCCCTCCCACCCGGGCAGCGCCTCGGGTTGCGCGCCGCCGTCGCGCTGCAGCCGGCACCACACCGTCTGCGAGCCCGAGAACACCGCGAGCGAGCGGCCGTCGGGCGCCAGCGCGAAGCCGGTGCGCGTGCCGACCGCGCGCTGAGCGCAGCCGTTGAGCGCCGCGAAGTTGACGTCGCTCGCCGCCGACGACGCGAGGAACGGCAGGCTCGAGCTGACGCCGTACAGCACCGCGCCCAGCGACGCCGCCACGCCGAGCGTGACGAGCAGCGTCACCACCGGCGGGGCCGTAGACTTGCCGAGCTTCAGTCGCAAAGCGCCGCGACTGTGGCCCGGCCCGCCACCCGAATCAACGCGCCTTCAGCCTGCGCGGCCGTGCGTCGAGCTGCGTGAACAGGCGCTTCAGGCCGTCGGGGGTCACGTCGAACCTGACGCCGATGCGGCTCGACAGCGAGAGCATCGGGTTGCCGGCCTGCGCCCAGACGACGTGGCCCTTGAACGAGACCTCTTCGTTGTCGACGAGGAAGTAGCCGTCGATGACGCTGCCGGGCACGAAGACCTGGCTCAACTCGGCGCTGAAGCCTCCGCGCGAGACGTCGGCGGTGAGGGCCGGAACGCGCCGGCCGAGGGACAACGGCAGTCGGTAGCTTCTGCGGAGCGTCTCGCGTCGGGTCGTCATGCGCTACAGGCTGGCACGGGCCTGAAGCGCGTCCAGTTTTCCGCCGGACCTACAGCTTCGATAAAGGCAGCCCGTCGAGGCGCTCGAGCATGCCCTTCGGGTCGAGCAGCGTGAGCGCGATGTGGCCGAGCTCGAGCTTCTGCCCCGAGCGCATCGGCGCGCTGCCGTTCGATTTCACCACCTTGCCGTCGACCTTCAGCTCCTTCGCTTCGGCGTCGCACGACACCACCCACGTCTTGCCGGTGTGCGCGAAGAAGCAGTGGCGGCGCGAGACGGTCTCGTCGCTCAAGACGAGGTCGTTGCCCTCGGCGCGGCCGATGGTGCAGCCCGAGCCGTCGAGCCGCGCCGCGAGCACGAAGCACAGCGGGTCGTCGATGCGCGGCTTCGGAGCAGCGCCGGCCTTCGGCGGCACGGTCTCGGTTCCCGCGGCGGTGCCCTTCGGCACGATCCACGCGCCGGGCTCCCACACCAGCCAGTCGTGCGCGAACTGCTGCACGAAGCGCTCACCGAGCACCAGCCGTTGCTGCGCGAGCCTCGAGAGCGCGAACGACTTCATGGCTTCGGGTTCGTACCACGCCTCACCAGCGGGAGCACCGCGGCCCGCCCCTCGGCGATCGCCTGCTCGAGCGTGAACGTCACCCACGGCGCCTTCTTCAGGTACGACCTCCACTTGTTCCGGCTGCCGCGGCTTTGGCCCCACGCGGGCTCGTCGAGGAACGCGTCGAGCAGCGTGATGCTCTGGTCGTGGCTCTCGAACGCGAGCGCGATGGCCCGCGCCGCCACCGCGGCGTCGAGCTTCACGTGGCGGTGCAGCAGCACCAGGTCCGCGAGCGTCTTCGCGTGCCAGCGGCCGCGCGCGCCGTGCTCGACCATCGAGTGCGTCTTCCACCCGAACATCACCTCCGGCGTCACCGACGGCCACGTCGTGCCGTGCAGCGTGAACGGCACCGGAGCGGCCGCCAGCTTCTCGGCCCACCCGAAGTCCACCTGGAGCCCGGGCAGCGACAGCCGCACGCCCGGCCACGGCGTGTCGGCCCAGATGACCTCGGTGAGGCCCGCGCCGCCCGCGGTCGACTTCACCGCCTCGAGCGCGGCCTCGACCTTCCACTCGCCCTCGAGCAGGAAGTCGAGATCGTTCGCGACGCGCCCGGGCACCCACGCCTGCGTCAGCTGGCTGCCGCGCAAGATGCAGTGCCTGCCGAGCGGCGCGTGCTTCAAGGCAGCGAGGTACTGCGGCAGCGTCAACCCATCCACCCCGCGTCGATCTCGATCGCCGAGTCGTACACCGTGTACTCGCGCGCGCGGTTCACGAGCGTCAGGCCGCGGCTCCGCACCAGCTCCAGCACCGCCTCGAACTTCGCGTCGGCCGCCGCCTGCCCGACGCCGTACTGCCGCAGGGTGAGGAAGCGGACGTCGGCCGGCTTGAGCAGGTTCCGCGACACGTACGCGCCGAGCTCGCGGCACGCGGCGTCGAAGCCGGGCTCGTCGAACCCCGCGGGCAGCCGCACCGTCGCGTGGTGCTCGAAGTAGCCCTGCTTGCTCTTCGCGGCCGCGTCGGCGTCGGTCACCGGCACGTCGCGGTGGCGGCCCACGGCCTCGATCTTCACGCGCGTCACCAGAAACCCGTCGCGCACCAGCGCCTGCGCGAGCTCGTTCACCGCGCGCATCACCTCGGCGAACGTGCCCTGGTGGTTCGCCGCGGTCATCGGCTGGTTCGCCTGCGCGGTGTGCTCGGGCATCACGATGTGCAGGCACTTCACGCCGAGCCGGTCGCAGCTGCGCGCGAACTCGGCCATGCGCGTCATGGGCGCGACCGTCACGTGCGACTCGAAGATGCCGTCCTGGGCGTCGCCGCGCAGCAGCGCGTTCAGCTCGGCGAACGGCCGCTGCCGCATGTTGATGATGAACTTCGCGTCCTTGAGCTCCGCGAGCGTGCGCTGGAAGCCGTCGGGTATCCACAGCCGGTCCCACCCGTAGCCGCCGTCGCCGCGCGGGCGGTCGAGCAAGAGGCCTCCGCTCTGGCCCTCGAAGAGGTGCACCTGCTTGCCGTCGGCCGTGTACGCGAGCACGACGCGCGACAGCCCGCGCGACGCTCCGAACTTCTTCGCGAAGCCCTCTTCGCCGAGCTCGAGCAGCAGCTTCTTGAACCCGCGCCCCGGAGCGCCGTCGTGCCGCTCGAGGTACAGCCCCGTGTTCTCGACGAAGCAGGGCTCCTGGAGCTGCCGCCACCCGTCGAGCACGCGCGCGGTCGCGATCTCCTCCAGCGTCTCGCCGCTTCCGCGGTCGAGCGTGAGCCGCTTCCACTCGACGTCGACGCCGCTGAGCAGCTTCTTGGCCTCTTCGTGCCGCCACGAGTTGCCGGTGAGGAACGCGACCTTCACGGCTCGTCGAGCCTCCAGTTCCACACCGCCGGCGCACCGCTGTTCTCAGGCAGGAGCACTCCGTCACGCTTTCCAGGACGCACGTACTTGGCCCAACCCACGACGGTGTCTTCGCGCTCTACGCGCCAGACGAGACCTTCGACGGAGTCGACCGCCCCATGGGCTCCGCGGTCACCGAGTCTCTCGACCGCAGCAGCAATGCCGAGCGCCTGGCCGCGGTGCACGACCTGCGGTGTGGGGAGCAGGGCTCCGAAGGCCTCGACCAGCGCCGCGCTCGACCTCCAGCTGCCGCGGTGGAACCAGTCGAACGCCACGAACGGAGCGTGCGCGAGCACGTAGCGGGTCGAGTGAGCCAGGGCGAGCCATTCTCCGACCAGCCGGTCGCCGTCGTCGAGCAGCGAATGGATGCGCCGGTCGATGCCGGCCGCCCAGGCCGCGAACATGCGGCGGCCCGGGTTGTTCGACTCCGCGGCGCGCCAGCCCTCGCGGCCGAGCGCCACGAGCTCGTCTCCGATGCGCGCGAGCGCGACGCACGAGCCGTCGAGCTTCTCCTGCACGACGATGGTGTCGCCCTTGCGCTCCTTTTCGATGCAGCGCTTCGCGAGCGGCGGGTCGGCCATGCGATCCGACGAGCCGGTCCGCGAGCCCGGCAGGTGCGGAATGCGGTGGTACGCCTTGCCGCCGAGCGGCAGCTCTCTCTTTCGGGAGCTCACGCGCGGCCCCGGCTCTTTCCGGTCGTGAAGCCGCCCGCGATGATGTGCGCGAGCCGCAGCGGCTCGGGGATGACGCCGTGCGCGGTGGTGTTCTCGAGCATGCGCAGCGCCTCGGCCTCGGTGAGCCCCGCGCGCTGCACCCACACGTTGCCGAGCGGCTCCGGCGGCCCGGCCTTCTCGATGAGCGCGCGCTTCTCCGCCGCTCCCGGCACCGCCGACAGCGCCTTGAAGAACAGGTCCATCTTCGGGCGCCGCCGCATCACCACCATCACCGGCATCGTGAGCGTGTCCGCGAGCCGGTGAATGTCGACGACGTTGAAGCCCGCGACCGTGATGCCCTGCAGCAGCACCGCGCGCACGTGCACGAGCGACTTCTCGGCGACGAGCCGCGCCATCACGTCGGTCGCGTCGCTGCCGTCGCGCTGCACGTGCCCGCGCACCACGATGTCGAGCCGCGGCCCGCTGCACACCGTGCCCACCAGCGCCACCAGCCCCTTCGAGGCGCGGTCGAACGGAGCGTCGTCGAAGCCGATGACGTTGGAGAGTCGGCGGGCCCAGCGCATGTGGAGAACCCTCGCACCATCTCACGGCACGATCGGCGTGTCCTGACCTGCGCAGGGTCTCGCGCACTCCGATTCGGCAAGCGCGCGCGGCCGTGGGAGACTCGCGGGGCATTCGTTCTGCAGAGCCTTGGCGCCCGCACATGAGACGACTCCTCCTCGTAGCCCTGGTGGCTGTCTGGTGCGGTTCGGCGTGTGACGTCATCAAGCCTCCCGACAAGATTCCCACGGCCGGCGGCCTCGGCGGCTTCGGCGGGTTCGCCGGCTCCACCGGCACCGGCGGCGGAGGAGGAGGAGGCACCGCGCAGAGCATGCGGCCGCCCGACCTGGCGCCGCTGCTCGTCGCGGTCTTCGGGGCCGGCGCGAAGCTGCTCGCCGACGTCGGCAACTCGCGGCTCGAGATCGACCCGACCGTGAAGGACCCGCTGACCGGCCTCGCCGCCTGCGCCGACTCCATCTCGTACTGCTACGCGCCGCCGTCGGTCAGCATCAGCCAGTGCTTCGCGAGCGTGCGCAAGTGCACGAGCGCGACGGACCCGTGGAACGAGTCGACGCCGTGCTGTCCCTCCGCGTGCCAGACCGCGTACGACGCCGAGGTGGCCGGCGGCATGGGCCACGTGCAGGCGCTCGAGAAGGTCCTCTTCCGCGAGCCCGACTGCTACCCCGGAGCGCGCGCCGCACTGGAGGGCATGTGAGAGCCCTCGTTCTCTTGCCGCTGCTCGCCGCCCCCGCGCTCGCGTGGGAGTCCGTCTGCTACGACGCCCAGGGCCGCTACTGCTCGCCCGCCGCGGGCCCGCGCACCGCGCGCGAGCGGTGGGTCGGCCCGCTCGACGAGCACCGCCAGCTCTGGGAGACGACCCGCCAGAAGGCCGGCCTCCCCGCCGGCGTGTCGTCGGCGTTCACGCTGAGCGTCTACACGTCGTCGGCGACGGTGCCCGCGGGCCCGGTGATGGTACCGACGCTGACGCCCGCGCCGTTCGACGCGGCGACGCGGTCGGCGGCGCGCACGCTGGCGCTCGGCGAGCTCGCGCAGCTGCCCGACTTCTCGTACGCGCTGTGGGACTGGGCGAGCGGCCACGAGCAGTGCCCGCTGCTCGACGGCACCGACGCGGAGCTGTGCCACGACTTCGCGAGCCACATGGGGCCGGTGAACTCGAACCACTTCGCTCCGCAGGCGCAGGCGTTCTACGCGCGGTACCACCAGAAGGCGCTCGCGCGCGCCGCAGAGTGCAAGGCGCTGAGCATGGGCCTCGCGGCGTCGGGCGGCCGGTTCGTCGCGTACGAGAAGGCGTGCGAGCTCGAGGCGCTCGCGCTCGAGGCCGTCGGCCACCACTTCCTGCAAGACGCGTGGAGCATGGGGCACATGTGGCAGCGGTGGGGCTCGGCGAACCTGGCCGAGTTCCCGGGCGCGAGCGTCGACGAGAAGCGCGATCGCGCGGTGCTCGCGGCGCTGGTCTCGGGCTTCATTCACGGCGCGCGCGGCGTGCTGCAGAAGCTGCCGGGGTGGACGACGTACGACGTGAACGACGCGATGTGCGCTCCGTGGCCCGACGTCCGCTTCGTCGCGCACGACGGCACCATCAGCCCCGCGGTCGGCGACGACTACGTCGACGAATTGACGCCGAACCAGCAGAAGCGGTTCTACGACTGCGCGACGAGCGGAATGCTGGCCGTGTACCAGGCGACGGGCATGGCGCACGGAGCGGCGGCTCCGGAGGCGGGGCTGATGTCGGTCGACCCGGCCGGCGACTACTGCTTCGCGCAGCGGGCGACGAACGAGGCGATCGTGCGCGGTATGGCGATTCACCTGAAGGTGCTGTTCGGGCAGCAGATCACGCTGCCGCTCGACGCGCGCTTCTCCGCGTGGATGATTCCACAGGTGGCGCGGCAGACCGGCAAGGTGCCGGTGTCGCGGAAGACGAAGAACGAGTTCCGCATGTCGCTGATGCGGGTCGCGACGGTGGCGCGCGTGGTGGCGAAGGACTCGCCGACCGGGACGGAGCTCGCGCAGGGCGGCATGGGCGACTTCATGGGCATTCAGCCGAACGGGCAGTACACGACGGCGGCGGACTACGAAGACCCGGCGCTGCCGTGGCGGCCGACGGGCGGGGCGCGCGAGGCGGTGCTGGCGCGCACTTTCCACGAGGCGCACGCGGCCGAGTGGTGCGCGGCGACCGACGTCGCGGCGCTGAACGCGCTGAAGGCGCACGCGGCCGACGTGTCGCTCGACGCCGCCGGCCGGGCCGCTGCGTGCAGCGCGTGTACGGAGCTCGCGAAGCGGCACCTGCGCATCGGAACCGCCGCGAGCTGGGACACGGCGCAGGAGCCGCTGTGCCACTTCCTGGGGTCGGCGGCGTACGTCTACGGCGCCGACGCTGCGACGTGGTGCTGCCCGTAGCGCTGTGTTCTGATTCTCGGCATGCGACACGTCGCGCTGTTCGCGGTGCTGCTGTCGTGCACGGCTCCTCCCACGGGCGGCACCGGCGGAGGTTCGACCGCGGGCGGCTCCACTGCGGGCGGCTCCACTGCCGGAGGTGGAACCGCGGGCGGCAACACGGCAGGCGGCGCCACGGCCGGCGGCACCGTCTGGGACGGCGGCGTCCCCAGCTGGCGGCAAGGCCTCGTGAAGTGGCAGTGGGTCGAGCTCCCCGGCACGTCGCTCTCGAACCAGCCCGTCGCCGACCCGTTCAACACCTCCACGATGGTCACTCCCACCGCGCGCATCGACGCGTGGAACGGGCTCTCCGCGAACCGCGACACCAGCGAGGTCTACCTCGCCTGCGCCGGCGGCCACGGAGACTGGGCCGGCAACGAGGCCTACGCCATCGATCTCTCCGCCGACCTGCCGCGCTGGCGCCTGCTGCGCGGCCCGACGCCCGGCAACCAGATCTCGAACGACGTCGCGTACTACGCCGACGGCCGCCCGAGCTCGACGCACCTCTACTACGCGCTCCACTTCGTCCGCGCGCGCAACCGCATCTTCAAGATGTCGTCGGGCTCCGTCTGGGGCAGCGGCAACGGCAACAACAACAAGGTCGACGGCTTCAACCTCGCCACCAACGACTACGACCCGATGGGCACGTTCGCCGACGTTCCCGGAGGCGGAGGCGCCATCTCGCGGCCCTATGCCTACGACCCCAACACCGACGACGCCTACACGTTCGCCGCCGGCCAGTTCCGCAAGTGGACGGCCGCCACCGCCGCGTGGAGCAACGTCGCCGCCCGCCCCAGCTACGCGAACGACGACATCGTCCAGGAGTCGCCCTCCGCCGTCGACCCCACCCGCCAGCGCGTGCTCTTCACGCGCAACGCCTACCGCACCATGCAGCGGCAGGGCCTGCTGCTCACCTTCGGCGGCTCGCTCACCGACGCCCAGCTCAACGGCCCCGCCGCGGCGCAGGCGAACGGCGGCGCGAACGGCATGCAGTACGTGCCCACCGAAGACTCCTTCGTGCTCAAGACCGGCACCGCCGGCGAGGTCGTCCTCCTCAACCCCGACACCTTCGAAGCGAGGGTGCAGGCCACCACCGGCACCGCGCCGCCGAACGCGGTCAACGGCGTCTACACGCGCTGGCTGTACCTCCCGCGACTCAGAGGCATCGCCTACCTCCCGCGCGGCTCGGCCAACTTCTGGTTTCTTGCGACCGAGTGAAGCACGCCGCTCTTTTCCTCGCCTGCGCCTGCGGCACCGCCGTCGGGGGCGATGCGCCCGCCGCGCGCCGCGACCCCATCTGGTACGGAGTCCCCGCGCCGGACGACCACGCCGTCTTCTCCATCCACGACGACGTCAGCGCCTGCACCGCCGCGCTCATCGCTCCGCGCACGCTGCTCACCGCGCGCCACTGCGTCAACCAGGGCACCGTCATCGCCACGAACCGCCCCTCGTCGACCGAGCAGTACATGGGGCTCGAGACGCAGAAGTACGTCGAGGCGTACCCCGACGGCGGCAACCTCGACCTCGCGCTCGTATTCCTCGATCGCGCTCCGCCCATCACGCCGCTGCCGTGGGACTTCGCGCTCGCCGCACCGCCCCCCGGGCTCACGGTGCGTCACATCGGCTACGGCGCCACCGAAGACGGCGGCGGCGGCGAGCGCAAGACCGTGCTCACCACCACGGGCCTGATGCTGTTCGACCCGGCGAGCGGGCAGCTCGTGCTCAGCGGCACGCCGACGGCCGGAGTCTGTTTCGGCGACTCCGGAGGGCCCATGCTCCACGTCGAGCCCGGCGGCGGCGAGCGCCTGCTCGGCGTCAACGTCCGCCTCGCCGGAGCGACCTGCGGCCCCGTCGCCTCCGTCGTCATCCCTCGCTACCGCGACTTCCTCGCGCAGTGGCTCGAGGCTCACGAAGACGGCGGCTGCGGCTACGACCGCCGCTGCGTCCCGGGCTGCACGCCCACCGACTGGGACTGCGTCTGCTCCGCCGACGGCCAGTGCACCGCCGCCTGCCCCGACCTCGACGACGCCGACTGCCCCGCCGACTGCCGCACCAACCGCCGCTGCAGCTCCGCTCCGTGTCCGCGGCCCGACACCGACTGCACGCCCGAGGGCGAGCCGTGCCTCACCGAGCTCCAGTGCGCGGGGCGCAGGTGCCTGGGCGACCCGCAGCACGAAGGCACCTACTGCAGCAGCCCGTGCGACGCCGGCTGTACGGCCGGCTTCCAGTGCGACGCCACCCGCGGCGCGTGCATCAAGGCGCAGCTGCCCGAGGCCGCGCTCGGCGAGCCGTGCACCGCCGCCGGCACCTGGTGCCTGAGCGGCGTCTGCCTCGACGGCGCGTGCCGCACGCCGTGCGTGCAAGACTCCGAGTGCGCCGACGCGGGGCACTTCTGCCGCGCGCCGCAGCCGCGCTACTGCGCACCGTCGACCCTCCTGCCGCAGCTCGAGGCCACGCTGCCGAGGGCGCCCGGAGGGTGCAGCGCCGCTCCAGCCGGTGCCCTCGCCCTGGCGGGCCTGGCGGCTCTGCGCAGGAGACTGCGCAAGCCCCGCGGCTGAGCGTCGCCTTTCGCCCGGCGTGCGCTGGCCCGGCTCCCGCACCACCCCAGGTCATGCGAACGCGAATGATGACGATGGTGGTCGCTGTGGCTGCATGTGGCACACCGCCGCCGGACGAAGAGGCGCTGCGCCGCGCGGAGCAGGAGCGCTCCGAGCTCCAGACGAAGGACCTCGTGAAGGGGCTGCAGGTCGCGCGCACGGCGCTCGAGATTGCGGGCGTGCTGCCGTCGTACACGTGCGGCCCGGTCGACGACTCCATCGGCAAGGCGATTCCCCCGCTGAGCGTGCCGCTGGCCTGCATGACGCTGTCGACGCGCGAAGGCGGCATGGACCTCGAGTTCGAGAAGGGCTGCGAGCTCGCCACGCACCGGCTCGAGGGCACGCTCGCGTTCGAGCTCGAGACGGGCGACGACCGCATCGACGTCACCGCCGACCTGCGCGGGCTCGCGGTCGACGGCAAGACGCTGCCGGTGCGCATCGGCGCCGGAGTCTGCGGCGACGAGAAGCGCGTCTGGGCGACGGTGGAGCCGGTCGCGGTGCGTAACGCGCTCTTCGCGCTCGACGTGCGCGCGGGCTACCGCAAGGGCCTGCCCATCATCGGCAGCGACGAGGTCGTGCTCGACGGCACGGGCTCGCTGTCGGGCGACCACGTCGCGGCCGAAGAGCTCGAGTACGAGATCGGCGCTCCGATGCCGAAGAAGGGCTCGCTCACCGTGAACCGCGCCGACGGCACGGGCTTCACCGTGCGCTTCACCGAGGTGCTGTGGAAGCTCGGCAAGGCGGAGCTCACGGTCAACGGCCGGGAGCCGGTCGAGGTGTACGTCGTCAATTAGACGCGACCGGCGGCGACGGCGCTCCACGCCGGCAGCGCGGGCCGGCCCCGCGCGTACGCCGGCGGAGCGCCGGGCGGCCACCGCCGCACCACCTCGGCGACCGCGACGCGGAAGTCGGCGGCCGAGCCCGTGACGCTCGTGACGAACGCGCGCGCGAAGTGCTCGCTGCGCGCGCGGTGATCTCTCACGTCGAAGCCGCCGGGAAAGCGGTACGCGCGGGAGCGCAGGCGCCCGCGCTCCACCACGGGCGCGTCGACGCTCGTCATGCGCGTGAAGAAGCGCTGCAGCCCGGTCCACGCCGGGCCCTCGCCCTCGCGGTGCGCTCCCATCTGGGCGGTGAACACGGCCTGCTCGCGATCGAACTGCTGCAGCGTCATCGCGGCGAGCGCCGCGAACCGCGCGTCGCCGTCTTCGAGCTGCAGCGCCGCCTCGACGCCGCGCGCGATGCGGCGGCTCTCTTCGTCCATCGCCGGAGGCAGCGGCCCGTCGAGCAGCGCCTGCGCGAGCTCGCCCTCGCCCGACGCCCGCAGCGAGGCGGCCCGCAGCGCCCACAGCGCGCACGGCACCGAGTCGGCGAAGATGCCGCGGTTCGTGCGGCGCAGCACGTCTTGAATCCAGTCGCCGATCTCGCCGACCTCCGACGCTGCGAGCCCCGCGAGGCGAATGGCCTCGCTCTGCCGGACGCCGCCCTTCACGCGCAGCACGCCGAGAATCGCGACGGCCGGCCAGGGGAGCTCCCACGCGAAGGCGCGGCCGATGGCCGCGTAGCCGCGCAGGCGGGCCTCGAGGCTGCCGTTGAACGTCCGGAGCCAGAGGTGAGCGGCGCGGGCGAGGCCGGCGTGCTCCTCCTCGAGCCGCGCGCGCAGCGCGGCCGGCACGCGCTCGAGCGCGAGCGACCACTCGTCGGCCGCCTTGCGCAGGTCGGCGCCGGTGACGAGCCAGAGCTCCTCGCCGGCGAGCCGGAAGCTCGAGGCGTCGGCGAGGGGGAGCGTGCGGCAGAGCGCGTCGGCGAGAGGCATGCGACATACCTAGCCTCCCTCTCCCCTCGTAGGGGAGAGGGCCGGGGTGAGGGGGCCGTGAGAGTCGCATGAAGGTTTCAAGCCGCAGAGCAAAGTCCGGCCCAGCGAAACCGGCGCCCGTACACTCGACACCATGAAAGACGTCATCATCATCGGCGGCGGCATCGCCGGCCTCACCACCGGCGTCGCGCTGACGCGCGCAGGCCTGAGCTGCACCGTGCTGGAAGCCGCGCGCTTCCTCGGAGGCCGCGCCTCGAGCTTCCGCGACGCGAAGACGGGCGACGTCATCGACATCGGCCCGCACATCTTCCTCACCGAGTACCCGAACTTCTTCGCGCTGCTCGAGTTGCTCGGCACGCGACAGGACATCGTCTGGCAGGAGAAGGGCCTCTTCCTCCACCTCGTCGACGGAGCGAACGCGTACCCGTACCGCGTCTCTTCGCAGCTCCCGACGCCGCTGCACTTCATGCCGAGCCTGCTGAAGGACCGGCGCCTGTCGTGGCTCGACACGCTCTCGGCCGCGCCGGTCACCGCGTGGGCGCTGCGCGCGACGCAGGAAGAGCTCGACCGCCTCGACGACGAGAGCGCGCTGCCGTTCCTGCGGCGCATGGGCGTGCGCGCGCACCACATCGAGCGGTACTGGGCGCTGGCGGCGATGAGCATCATGAACGTGCCGCTCGAGCTGTGCTCGGCCGGCGCGCTGATGCGGCTGCACCGCCGGCTCATGGGCAACAACGACTTCGCGGTCGGCTTCGCGCGCGAGGGCCTCGGCACGCTGTACACGGAGCAGGCGGCGAAGCTCATCGGCGACGTGCGGCTGGGCACGCGCGTGCGCGAGCTCGAGGGCAAGACGGTGGCGCTCGAGAGCGGCGAGCGCCTGACGGCCCGGCACGTCGTCTCGGCGGTGCCGCCCCACGCGCTGCGGGCGCTGCTGCCGCGACAGCGCCTCGAGCAGCCGCGCTACCGGAAGCTCGTGCGGCTGCAGCCGTGCCCGTACGTGAGCGTGTACCTCTGGTTCGATCGCAAGCTCACCGACCTGCAGTTCTGGGCGCGCTCGTTCGACCCGAACGACCTGAACCTCGACTTCTACGACCTCTCGAACATCAACCCCGCGTGGCGCGGCCGGCCGTCGCTCGTCGCCAGCAACATCATCTACAGCCACCGCGCGCACGGCTTCGACGACGCCCAGGTGGTGCGCGAGACCGTGCGCGAGCTCGCCGAGTTCCTGCCCGAGGCCGCGGGCGCGAAGCTGGTGCACAGTGCGGTGCATCGCATTCCGATGGCGGTGCACTGCCCGTTTCCCGGGACGCAGAGCGCGCGCACGCAGGTCGCGGGCGACGACGGCCTCGTGGTCGCGGGCGACTGGGCCGACACGGGCCTGCCGGCCTCGATGGAGAGCGCCGCGCGCTCGGGCTGGCTCGCCGCGGAGGCGGTGCTCGAAGCCGAAGGAAGGGCGACGCCGCTCGCGATAGAGCACCGCGAGCTCGGCGGCTTCGCCGCGTGGATCGAGCGCAGCGCCGACCTCATGCCGCACCGCGTGGCGAACCGCGTGCTCAGCGGCCTGCGGGCTTCGTGACCGCCTTCACCCCCGTCATGATCGCCCTCACGTCTTCCTGGGGGCTCGCCGGCTGAGGCTTCGGGGCGGCGGCGGCGATGACGGTCATCACGGGTCGGCGGACGGAGCGAATCATGCGCTTCTTGTCGCGCCACCCGGCCCACGGTTTCACGCCGGGACGGACGTGGGCCCAAGCTCGGGCAGTTCGGCGATCGGCTGAAGACCCGCCGGTCACAGACGAAGGCCCGCCCGACGCGTTTCCGGGCGGGCCTCGTAGCTTCTGGCCGGCGCTCACCTCACCGCGGTCACGACGCCGGCGCCCACGGTGCGGCCGCCCTCGCGCACGGCGAACCGCATGCCGCGCTCGACGGCGATCGCCTTGCCCAGCTCGAAGCCGATGCGGGCCTTCTCGCCGGGGTTCGCCACCTCGGCGCCGACCACCGTCACGGTGGCCGTCACCTGGGTGGTGCCGAAGAAGAACTGCGGCGCGTAGCCGGTGCCGAACGCAGTGCGGCGGCCGCCCTCGGCGGCAGAGAGGACGAACAGCTCGGCCTCACCGCCCCGGTGGGCAGCCACCGTGCCCGCCTTCGCCACCACGGCGCCGCGGTGCACCTGGCTCTTCGCGACGCCGCGCAGCAAGAGGCCGACGTTCTCACCCGCGCGAGCCTCCTCGAGCAGGCGGTGGAACGTCTCGATCGCCGTGACCACGACCTCGCCGGCGGCGCCCGAGCCGATCAGCTCGACGGCGTCACCGGCGCGCAGCACACCGCGCTGCACGCAGCCCGTCACGACCGTGCCGCGGCCGGCGATGGTGTAGACGTCCTCCACCGGCATCAGGAACGGCGCGACGAAGTCACGCACGGGCGTGGGGATGTGCTCGTCCATCGCGCGCACCAGTGCATCGATGCACGCGACGCGCTCGTCGAGCCTGCCCTCGCGGGCGGCCTCGAGCGCGCGAAGGGCCGAGCCCTTCACGACGGCGGGCTTGCCGAAGCCGAAGCGCTCGCACAGCGCGAGCGCCTCTTCCTCGACGAGCTCGAGCAGCTCGGGGTCGGCGACGTCGACCTTGTTGATGAAGACCACGACGTGCTTCACGCCCACCTCGCGGGCGAGCAGCACGTGCTCGCGGGTCTGGGGCTGAGGGCCCGTGGAGCCGTCGACGAGCAGCACCGCGCCGTCCATCTGGCTGGCGCCCGTGATCATGTTCTTCACGTAGTCCGCGTGGCCCGGGCAGTCGACGTGGGCGTAGACGCGGCCCGCGCTCTCGTACTGCACGTGCTTCGCGGTGATGGTGACGCCGCGCTTGCGCTCTTCAGGAGCGCGATCGATCTCCGTGTAGTCCAGCGGCTTGCCGCCGTATCGCAGCGCCATCACCTGGGTGAGGGCGGCGGTGAGCGTGGTCTTGCCGTGGTCGACGTGACCGATGGTGCCGACGTTGACGTGGGTCTTGTGCTGCATGGGGACTGCCTCCTTTCGGTGTGGTGCTGCGGGTGAAAAAAGAAACCCCCGCGAGGACCGGGGTCCGCGCGGGGGGCCGTGACTTTCTCTGCGCGGGGCCGAAGAGCCCGGCAGTCGGCCATCACCTCGAGACAGAGCGTTGGGGAGCCGAAGGCATCACGGCCGCTCCAGACGATCTCGGGCGATGCAGCCTGACCTTCAGCGGGCGAGCAGCCTCTTCACCTGGTCCTTGTCGCTCGAGTAGGTGAAGTGCCCGTACAGCTGAAACGCGTTCTGCTTGTCGAGGATGCGGTCGTTGAGCAGCGCCACCACCTGCACCTTGTCCTTCCCGTACGTCAGCTCGTCGACGAGCCGGCCGACCTGAGCGACCGTGAAGTACGCGCCCTTCGCCGACTGCACCACCGAGAGCTTCTGCTGGCCGTAGGCCTCCGAGCTCACGGCTCTCACCAGCGCATCGAAGTCGCGCTCGGCCATCGGCTCGGGCTGCGAGCGGCGCCGCGGACGATCGTCATCGTCGTCGTCGCGATCGCGGCGTCGCCTGCGCTCGCCGCGGTCGTCGTCGTCCCGCTCGCGCTCCGCCGCCGCGCGCTGCGCGCGGTTGAACGCAGCGGTCGCCGACTGCAGGGCCTCGCCCAGAGAGCGCGGGCAGTCGCTCAAGCCCGTGGCGAGCAGCACGCCGCCGAACGCCATCTGCAGCTCCTGCAGCCGCTGCGTGCTGGCTCCGCCGCGGACGTCTTCGAGATCGTTGCTCAGCGTCTTGAGGCTGCCGCCGAGGACGCTGCGGCAGGCGTCGGGGCTCCTCTTCAGAATGGCGCGCGCGTCGTCGAGCGCGTCGAGGGAGTCGTCGATGCGATTCTGGTACGGGCCCGCGAACGCTGCGACCGGGAGCAGCGTGAGGGCCAGGAAGTGACGGTTCATGGCAGCCGAAGGGAGTCGAGCGGCGCCGGGTTGTCGCACGCGCTACACTCGAAAGCGCATGGAAGTGCACCGGCCCGTCCCCGAGCTCGACGCGTGGCTCGAGTCGTTTCGCTCGAAGAGCGACGACCTCGCCGACGCCGCGGCCGCCGAGCTGATCCGCTCGAAGGCCCTCAAGGGCGACTGGGTCGAGGCGCTCGAGCGCGGCGGGCCGGCCTGCCGGCGCCTCTTCGAGCAGGCGTGCACGGTGCCGGGCTGGGTCGACTTCGAGCGCATGCGCGCCGGCGCGCAGCTCGGCCTGCGCACGCCGCTGCAGTCGGCGCTCGCGCTGATCATGGGCTCGCTGATGGAGCTCTACGCCGGCGCCCGCGGCGCGAAGGTGCTCATCCGCAGCGGGCGCCTCGAGTCTCAGGTCATCTCGCGGCTGCACGACACGACCACGTTCGTGCTCGAGATCGCCGCCTCGCGCGGCCCGCGGCCCGGCACGTACGCGCACCGGCACATCTTGCGCACGCGGCTCGTGCACGCGTTCATCCGCCACGGGATGCTGAAGCGCGGCGACTGGGACGCCGCGGCCTGGGGGCACCCGGTGAACCAGGAGGACTACGCCGGCACCCTCATCGCGTTCTCGCACGTCTACCTCCGCAGCATGGAGCGCATCGGCGCGAAGCCCTCGCCCGAGGAAGAGGACTCGGTGCACCACATCTACCGCTGGGTGGGCTGGGTGATGGGCGTCGACCCCGAGCTGCTCACCGCGAGCCGTGACGAAGAGCGCGTGCTCTACGCGCACATCGCGCGCCGCCAGCTGCACCCCGACGACGACAGCCGCGCGCTCGCGCACTCGCTGCTGCGGGCGCTCGATCGCCGGGCGCCGACGTTTCTTCCCGCCGAGGGCCTCGCCGAGCTCAGCCGCGAGATGCTCGGCGACCCGCTCGGCGATGCGCTCGGCCTGCCGCATGCGCCGCGGTGGGCCGCGTTCGGAGATCGGGCGCTGCCGCTGTTCTCGAGCGTGCAGCGCACCGTCGAGCGGCTGCCGCTCGCGCGCCTGCCCATCGAGCTCGTCGGCGAGCAGGTGGCCCGGGCGGTGTACCGGTACGGCCTGAGGGCCTGACTGCACATCTCGGCCGTCCCGTGGGTCAGGCAGGTGATGTCCCACCCGGCCCACGAAACCCCTGAGCTTCCCGTCGTTTCCGACCTCGAGACGGGGCCGGAGGCGCCGCAGCCGGGGGCGTCGAGCGAGCCCATCTGGCTCTACGACCTGGAGCTCGCGTCGGCCTCGACGGTGGCGCCCGAGCCTCCGCCGACGCCGGCGATGCCGCGCGCGCAGGTCGAGCAGCTCATCGCGCGGAGCACCGAGGACGACCCCTTCGAGGCCTTCCTGCGCGTGAACAAGATCACCACCCATGAGCCGTGCGCGCTGACGGAGCCGACCGTCGTCGACGCGAACCCGGCCGGCGCAGCGGGTGAGCGCTGGTGGGTTGATCCGCCGAAGGCGTCGGCTCCGCGGCAGCGCCGCGCGACCGGCGAGCTGCCGCGGCTGACGCCCCCGCAGTGGAAGGGGACGCGGCCGACGATGGAGATGCGGGCGCCCCGCCCGACGCCGCCCGCGCCGACGGCGCTGCCGCCGCCGCTGCCGCCGAAGAAGCCGTTCCCGAAGGCGGTGGCCACGGTGTTCGGTGGAGCGCTGATCGGAGCGTTGGTGGTGGTGCTGCTCGGCTCGAGCACGTCGTCGGCGACGGAGCTGATGGTGCCGCCGCCGCCGCCGGCGCCGCTCGTCGAGCTCGTCGCCGTGAAGATTCAGCCCAACGCTCGAGCCAGCGTCCCCTCTCCCCCCGTGGGGGAGAAGGACAGGGTGAGGGGCGCAAGGCCCACGGACAAGCGCGAGGCCGCGAAGAAGAAGTGGGCCGCGGAAGAGTGGCCGGAAGTGGAAGCGCCGAAGCCGCTGGAAGAGCCGAAAGCCGAAGCTCCGCCGGCCGACGAGCTCAAGCGGCCCGCCTTCTGATCAGCATCGCCACCGCGAGCAGCAGAAACGGCAGCCCACCGGCCGCGCTGCACCCGCCATCGACGACACCGCCCGAGTAGCCGGGGGGCTGCTTCCGTCCGCCGGGCACCACCATCGCGGTGCCGTCGGCCGGGCCGCTGCCGCCGTCGAGCGCCGCGACGCCGCCGCCACCGCCCGTACCGCCCACGACGGGACCCGTGCCGCCGGTGCCCGCATCGGCAGGCCCGGCGCCGGCATCGGTCGTCGCGCCGGGCATCCCCACCATCACCGTCATCGACGCGGTCGCGGCCAGGTCGCCCTGGTTGTTCATGTTGAAGTTCACCGAGTTCCCGGCCGCGAAGAGGGTCACCGGGCCCGCGGTCATCGGCGCCACGTACGTGAAGCTGAACGCGACCGCGCCCATCGAGAACACCATCGGCGTCGTGTGCGTGACCTCGCCGTTCATCGCGAGCGCGCCGGCGCCGGGCATCAGCGTGCCGTCGCTCGCCGCGGCGTTGAACCCGGCGCGCTGCCCGGCTCCGCCCGAGATGGTCACCGTGTACGTCGAGCTCCCGCCCGGCAGCAGCGACGACGGCCCGCTCAACGTCACGGTCGGCGCCGTGCCGCCCGCGTGGCACTGGTTGCAGAACATGCCCTGCTTCCCCGACGCGCCCGTGATGCCGGCCGACCGGCCGAGCACCACCTGGGGAAGTAGCACGAGTACGAGGAGCACGACCTCGCCCGGTTCACCCCCCGTGCCGGGCCGCAAGCACGCGAAACCACCCCGAATGTAGCCGCGCATGATGCGCATCGGAGCATCCGCGCTCCGATCGCACTGGAGTCTGCCAGTCGTCACCAAACCGACTCTCAAATCGTGAGAAGTCTGTTAGGCACCGCCCCATGAGCCCCCTGTTCGCCGGAGCCATCGTCTTCCTCATGCTGCTGGCGTTCGGCATCACCATGGTCTGGCGCGTGCGCGCGATGCGCGCCCTCAAGCCCGAGAGCCGGTTCGACCGCGCCGGCGACCGCATCAAAGCGCTGCTGCTCTTCGGCTTCGGTCAGAAGCGAATGGTCGACCCCGAGGAGTTCTCGCCGGGACTGATGCACGTCTTCATCTTCATCGCGTTCCTCGCGGTGCAGCTGCGCTCGGCGATGCTGTTCGTGATGGGCTTCTCGATGAGCGCGGTCGAGGTGCTCACGAACCTCTCGCACCCGTTCTGGGCTGGCAAGGGCGCGCTGCTCGCGATGTACCAGGGCTACCTGTTCGTGAAGGACATCGCGGCGGGCCTCGCGCTCATCGGCGTCGTCTACTTCCTGGTGCTGCGCCTCATCGTGAAGCCCGACCGTCTCACGAGGTCGTGGGAGGCCATTCTCATTCTCGGGTTCATCGGCGGCCTCATGGTCACCGAGTTCACGTTCGGCGCCTCGCACATGCGCGAGCAGGGCATCGAGTTCATGAAGTTCGAGCCGGTGACGAGCGCGTGGGCGATGATGTTCGCGCCGCTCTCGACCGGCGCGCTGCACACCGCCGGCCTCGTGTCCTTCTGGGCGCACCTGCTGATCATCGGCACGTTCCTGAACTTCCTCCCGTACGGGAAGCACTTCCACGTCATCGTCGGGCTGCCGAACGTCTACTTCAAGAAGCTGAGCGCCAGGCCGGGCGTCTCCACCAGCGCGAAGCTCTCGACGCCGAACCTCGAGAAGGAAGAGTTCGGCAGCAAGACGTTCAAGGACCTCACCTGGAAGCAGGCGCTCGACGTCAACACCTGCACCGAGTGCGGCCGCTGCCAGACGCACTGCCCGACGTACCTCACCGGCAAGCCGCTCACGCACAAAGAGGTGAACCAGAGCTTGAAGAAGTACCTCTGGGAGAACGAGCGGCTGCTCGCGCAGGGCGTCGGCGAAGACGGCAAGCCCGCCGAGCCCGCGCTGCTCGTCGGCGGAGTGCTCAAGCCCGAGACCGTCTGGGCCTGCACGACGTGCGGCTGGTGCGAGACGGCGTGCCCGGTGTTCATCGAGAACGTGCCGCGCCTCATCGACATGCGCCGCTACAAGGTGCAGGTCGACGCCGAGTTCCCGCAGGAAGCGCAGCGCGTGTTCGAGGGCATCGAGCGTCAGAACAACCCGTGGGGCCTCGGGCAGGAGAAGCGCGAGGACTGGGAAGGCGACCTCAAGATTCCGAAGTGGTCCGACGGGGGAGAGTTCGAGTACCTCTTCTTCGTCGGGTGCGCGGGCTCGTACGACGACCGGTTGAAGAAGGTCACGCGCTCGCTCGCGAAGGTGATGATCGAGGCCGGCGTGAAGTTCGCGACGCTCGGCAAGGAAGAGGCGTGCAACGCCGAGCAGGCGCGCCGCATCGGCAACGAGTACCTCTTCCAGACGAAGGCGAAAGAGAACGTCGAGAAGTGGAACGGCCTGAAGGTGAAGGCCGTCATCACGCAGTGCCCGCACTGCTACAACACCATCAAGAACGAGTACCCCGAGTTCGGCGGCGACTACCGCGTCATCTCGCACACCGAGCTGCTCGCCGAGCTGATCCAGACCAAGCGCGTGAAGCTCTCGAAGGTGATGAACGAGAAGCTCACGTACCACGACCCCTGCTACCTGGGGCGGCACAACTCCATCTACGACCCGCCGCGCGAGGTGCTCAAAGCCATTCCCGGGCTGCAGGTCATCGAGATGCAGCGGAGCAAGCGCGAGAGCTTCTGCTGCGGCGCCGGCGGCGGCCGCATGTGGATGGAGGAGCACATCGGTCAGCGCATCAACCAGAACCGCGTGAACGAGGCGGCGCTGACGCTCGCGCACGACAAGGACCCGTCGATTCCGTACCCCGACGCGGCCGACAAGAAGAAGCCGGGCCAGGTCGGCCACTTCTCGGGCAAGGCCGAGGGCACCGTCGCGGTCGCGTGTCCGTTCTGTCACACGATGATCCGCGACGGCATCAACGAGACCCAGCGCGAAGAGGCGATGAAGGTGAAGGACATCGCCGAGCTGGTGGCCGAGTCGATGGAGACGAAGGCCGCTTCGTGATTATGGTCTGTGGCGATGGTGCGTAAGGGCGACATCGCTCCCGACTTCGAGGCGACCGACTGCATGGGCCGGTCGTTCAAGCTGTCGGGCTACCGCGGCAAGAAGGTGGTGCTGTTCTTCTTCCCGCGCGCGTTCACTCCCGCGTGCACGATCGAGATCCGCGCGTTTCGCGACAACCAGGCGCTGATCGAGTCGAAGGGCGCCGTGCTCGTCGGAGTCAGCGTCGACAACCACACCCGCCAGTGCGACTTCGCGAAGAGCGAGAGCATCGACTTCCACCTCATCGGCGACGAGCACCGCGTCATCAGCGAGAAGTACGGAGTCGTCTGGCCCGTGCTCAAGATCGACCGCCGCGCCACGTTCATCATCGACGAGCAGGGCAGGGTCGAAGACGTGCTCCACCACGAGGTGCAGGTCTACCGCCACCTCGACGACGTGCTCGAGCACCTCGGCGCACCTGTGGCCACCTGAGCTCCGTTTCCGGCCGGTGCGTTTCCCCGCGGTGACGAGCATCGCCCGATCCACGCGCGTTACCTCGTTTGTCCGTGAGCGGCGACGTCCAGGTTGGCGACCGGCTCGGCCCCTATCGGCTCGACCGGCTGGTGGGCGAAGGCACGATGGGCCGCGTCTATCGCGCCGTGCACGTGAAGCTCGGTCGCCGCGTGGCGATCAAGATGCTGCGGCCCGAGCACGTCGCGAACGCCGCGGTCGCCGCGCGGTTCTTCGACGAGGCCCGCGCGGTCAACCGCATCAGCCACGAGCACATCATCGAGATTCACGACTTCGTCGAAGACGGCCCGCACTGCTACTGCGTGATGGAGCACCTCGACGGCATGAGCCTCGCCGACGCCGCCGAGGCCGCGCCGCTGCCCGTGCAGGCGATCATCACCGTGATGCGCCAGCTGTGCGACGCGCTCGGCGCCGCGCACGAGGTCGGCGTCGTCCACCGCGACGTGAAGCCCGAGAACGTGGTGCTGCTGCGCCGGCCCGGGGCTCCGCTGTTCGTGAAGGTGCTCGACTTCGGCGTCGCGAAGCTCAGCGCCGACCTGCGCCGCCACCCGGTCTCGAAGACCGCGCAGGGCACGCTGCTCGGCACGCCGCTGTTCATGGCGCCCGAGCAGATCGTCGGGCTCGAGGTCGACGCCCGCGCCGACATCTACGCGGCCGGCTGCCTGTTGTACTGGCTGCTCGCGGGCCGGCTGCCGTTCAACTCTCCGCACTTCGGCGAGCTGTCCATGAAGGTCATCAAGGAGCCTCCGCCGCCGCTGCCGCCGCGCACGCCCGGCGGCGAGCGCGTGCCGGTGGGGCTCGCCGATCTCTGCTTGCGCTGCCTCGCGAAGGCGCCGGAAGATCGCCCCGCCTCGATGGCCGAGGTGCTCGTCGCGCTCGAGCGGCCCGACTCGCCGTGGCGGCGCGGCCGCCCGATGCTCGCGAAGGTGCGCGTGGCCGCCGCCGCCGCCGCGCTGCTCGGAGCGGCCGCTGCGTGGTCATTCGGTTGGGAGCGGCCTGCTCCGCGCTCCGAACCCGTCGCCGTCGAAGTTCCCCAGCCGAAGCCCGAGGCGGCTCCGCAGAAGAGGGTGGTGCCGATTGATCTCGATGGCACGATCGATCCTTTTGCTCGCTAGCGCGTTGACCGCGCAGGACAGGTTCGAGGCCGCCGAGGTCGCGTACGACGTCGGGCAGTTCGAGCGCGCGAAGAAGCTCTACACCGAGGCGTACGAGCTCGACCCGCGGCCGGGCCTGCTTTTCAACATCGGCCAGTGCCACAAGAAGCTCGGCGACTGGTCGCGGGCCGCGTTCTTCTACCGCCGCTACCTCGCGAAGGCTCCCGAGGGCGAGGGCGCCGAGCGCCTGCGGGAGCTGATCGCCGAGATGGACGCGAAGGCCGCCGCGCAGCCACGGAGAGCCGTGTTGACGGTGGCCGACCCACCGCCGCCGCCTCCTCCGCTGACCGTGACCGAGGCCTCGCCCGAGGAGCCGCTCTACAAGCAGTGGTGGCTGTGGACGGCTGCGGGCGCCGCGACCACGCTGACGATCGTCGCCGCGGTCGCCGTGGGTTCGCGGCCTCGAGCGCGCAGCCCGAGCCGGGCGACCGCAGGCCGCGCGGCCGCGACCGGTGACGTGTTATGCCGTGAGGCATGGGCGCAGCCACCGTAGAGCTGACGGAAGCGAACTTCGAAGCCGAGGTGAAGAAGAACGGCATTCTCTTCATCGACTTCTGGGCGCAGTGGTGTCCGCCGTGCCGGGCGTTCGCTCCGGTGTTCGAAGAGGCGGCGCAGAAGCACAAGGACATCGTGTTCGGGAAGGTGAACACCGAGGAGCAGCCGGGCCTCGGCGCGCTGTTCGAGATCCAGGCGATCCCGACGCTCGTCGTGTTCCGCGAGGGCGTGCTGTTGTTCGCCGAGGCGGGAGCAGTGCCGGCGAAGGGGCTCGAGCAGCTCATCGAGAAGGTGCGCGAGCTCGACATGAATCAGGTGCGCAAGGACATCGAGGACATCAAGAAGCGGGAAGCCGGCAAGGAACCTCCGAAGTGATCGGGGCGATCGCGGGGACCCTGCCGTACCTCGCGGTGTGGGTCGTCGCGGCGGTCGTCGCTGCGATTCGGTGGAACCGGCACCCGGTGGTGTCGGCGCTCGTGGTGACGTCCAGCGCGGTTCACGCGCTCGTGATGGTCGCGAACGTCGTCGTGCCGATGCGCATGATGCAGGAGGGCGCCACGGTGGCGTCGCTGGTGCCGCTCCACATGGCGCTCGGCCTCGTCGGGCTGGTGGGAACCGTCTGCATGATCGTGGCCGTGTTCATCGGCCGTCAGGACCCGCGGACGTCCGAAGTCGTGCGCCCGCTGTGAGAGATCGGCAACGCCCAGAACCCTTCCGTCACGAGCGCGTCGAGCGAGCGATCCTCGACGAGCTGCGCTCGCTCCTGCAGGGCGAGGTGTCGGACCCCGCGCTCGGCGGCGCGTGGATCGTCGACGTGCGGCTGGCGCCCGACGGCAAGAACGCGCGCGCCTCGTACGCCGTGCGCTCGACGGGCGACGAGGCCGACGTCGCGCGCGTCACGAAGGAGGCGTTCTCACGCGCCGCCGGGTTCCTGCGGGCGCGCATCGCCGGGAGCCTGAACCTGAAGCGGACTCCGCAGCTGAGCTTCACGTTCATCGGGCTCTTGCTGCCCGACCGCGAGAGCGAGGCAGCCTCCGAGTAACAGCGCCACCGCCTGCACCATCACGGCGTGAAACATCGGGTCGTGCGCGAGGCAGAGCAGGGTGAAGAAGAAAATCGCCGCCAGCCCCGCGATACGAGCCCCCTCTCCCCTCGTAGGGGAGAGGGACGGGGTGAGGGGGCCTTTTTTCGAGCGGAAGAGCAGCAGCCCAATCCAACCCAGCAACACCACGAACAGCACGGCGTGCGGTACCCCGCCCTCGGCGGCGACCGAGAGGAACTGGTTGTGAGCCTTGCCGGCGTTCTCGAAGACCTCGGGAGCCGAGTCCTCGCGAGCAAACAGAGCGGGCTTGAAGCGGCCGAGGCCGACGCCGGTGAGCGGGTGAGCGATGACGGCGTCGAGGCCGGCCTGCAGCATGCCGGTGCGCTCGCCGCTGCCCTTGGCAGTCACCGAGGAAAGAAACCGCTCGCGCAAGCCAGGCGTCAGCGCAACGAGCCCGACGGCGGCGATGACGAGCACCGCGGCGAGCCACCTGGGCCGGGCGGTGCCGGCGAGCGAGAGGACGAGAGCTCCGGCCGAGGCGCGGGCGGCGGGAAAGACCAACACGGAAACGAAGCCGAGGGCGGCGACGGCGAAAGCAACCGGTCTTCTCAACGCGGCGGCGGCGAGAACCACGAGCGCGGTGACCTCGGCGAACTTGAGGCGGTGAAACGCGAGGCCTCCGGCCATGAAGCGGCCGTCGCTGTCGGGCACGGGCTCGTAGACGCGCGAGTAGGGAATCTTCGTCCACCCGAGCAGCGCGGCCATGGTCTCTTCGGAGGGCCACAGCCCGAAGTGCTGAAAGCCGGCGGCGATGCAGCTCAGGACGGCCACGCTCCCCGCAGCGATGAGCACGCGCCGCCGCGCGACGTCACCGAGCTGCGTGACGGCGACGGCCGCGACGGGCAGCAGCAGCCAGTCGCAGAGCCGGGCGACGCCGGCGCCGGTGGGCAGCTTGCCGCCGAGCACGGGCACGCACAGCCCCCAGCCGATGAACGCGGCGAGCGGCCACCAGCGGCGGACGTCGGCGAGCGTCGGCCTCCTCACCAGCAGCACGAGCAGGGTGGTCGCGTAGCAGCCGATCGCCGCGATGAGCTCGTTGAGCTGGACTCCGACTGCCCAGACAGCCGTCGAGATGGCGAGCGCGCGCGTCAGCTTCACGGCACCGTGCCCGTCGGGCGGCTCATGTTCCGCATGCTACCGCTCGAGCTGTTGCTTCGCCTTCGTTGATTCGAATGCCGGCGTAGCGCAATCGGTAGAGGCACTGGTCTCAGAAACCAGACAGTCCCGGTTCGAATCCGGGCGCCGGTACACAGGCCCGCTCCACCACACGCGTGTGCAGCCCTCGACGCAGCAGCGCCGCGGCGGCCAGCAGCGGGCAGATTCTCCGAGCCACGCGCCCTGCGTATCCGCAGCTAGGATGCACGGCCTCGATGACGGACGAGCTGCTCAAGCCCCTCGGGGGCCACGCCGTCTTCCTGCTCCTGGTGCAGGTGGCGCTGCTGCTCCTCGTCACGCGCATCGGCGCCGAGCTCATGAAGCGGCTGGGCCAGCCGGCCGTCGTCGGCGAGCTCGCCGCGGGCATCGCGCTGGGGCCCACGCTCTTCGGTCACTTCGCGCCCGGCCTCTTCGCCGCCGTGTTCCCGTACGAATCGGCGCAGTTCCACCTGCTCGAGGTCATCGGGCTGCTCGGCATGGTGCTGCTGCTGCTCCTCACCGGCCTCGAGACCGACTTGAAGCTCCTCAAGCACCTCGGCCGCGCCGCGCTCATCGCGTCGGCGCTCGGCATGGTCATCCCGTTTCTCTCGGGGCTCGCGCTCGGCGCCTTCACGCCCGACGCCTACCTCGCGAACCCCGACGGGCGGATCATCTTCTCGTTCTTCCTCGCCACCGCGATGGCGATCTCGGCGATGCCGGTCATCGCGAAGATTCTCATGGACCTCGGCCTCACGCGCCGCAACATCGGGCTCGTCATCCTCTCGGCCGGCGTCGTCGACGACACCGTCGGCTGGCTGATCCTCTCGCTCATCGCCGGCGTCGCCACCCACGGAGCGCTGCGCGTCGACAGCCTCGTCATCACCCTCATCTTCACCGGCGTCTTCCTCGCTGCCTGCGCCTTCGTCATCTACCCGTCGATGCGCTGGGCGATGGGCGTCGTCACGCGCAAGTTCAAGTCGGCCGACGCCGACCTCGTGCTGTTGCTCGTCGTCACGTTCCTCTGCGCCGCCGCCACCGAGGCGATCGGCATTCACGCCGTCTTCGGCGCCTTCATCGCGGGAACCGTCTTCCGCCAGGTGCCGACGCTCAACCACGACATGGTGAAGCGCCTCGAGGGCTTCGTGATGGCGGTGCTCTCGCCGATCTTCTTCGGCATCGTCGGCCTCAAGGTGAACCTGTGGTCGCTGACCGGCGGCGGCATGCTCGCCGTCGTGCTCGGCGTCGCGTGCCTCGGCAAGCTGATCGGCTGCACCGTCGGCAGCCTGTGGGGCGGCCTGCGCTTCTGGGAGAGCCTCTCGATCGCCGTCGCCATGAACGCGCGCGGAGCCATGGGCCTCGTCGTCGCCACCATCGGCCTCTCGCTCGGCATCCTCAACGAGCAGATGTTCAGCATCATCGTCGTCGTCGCGATCGTGACGTCGTTCATGGCGCCCGTCGGCCTGCGCCTCACCATGAAGAAGGTGAAGCCGACCGACGAAGAGAGCCAGCGCATGATCGCGGAGCAGTCGAAGGGCGCGTTCGCGCCCGACCGCCTGCGCGTGCTCCTGCCGGCGTCGAACGGCGCGAACTTCCCCGCGGCGGCGCGGCTCGCGGCCGGCGTCGCGAAGCGCAGCGCGCACCCCATCGAGGTGCTGCACGTCATCGCGCAGCGCGGGCTGCTCGAGCGGCTGAAGGGCCTGTTCCGGCGGCGCGGCCCCGACCCGAAGGCCGAGGTGCAGGCGATCGAGCGGCAGCTCAAAGACGCGGGCGTGGGCGGGGCGCTGCGCCAGGTCACGCACAAGGACGTGAGCGGCGCGGTGCTGGAAGAGGCGCACAAGGGCTGCGACCTGATCGTGGTCGGGGCGTCGCGCCGCGGCGACGCGCTCGGCGGCCCGGTGCTGGAAGAGATCGTGCGTGGCGCTCCGTGCCACGTGGCGATCGTGAAGGCCGGGCCGCCCCGCGACGCGTACAAGAGGCTGCTCGTGCTGTTCGACGGCACGACGTTCGCGCGCGTCGCGGTCGACTTCGCGGTGCGCTGCGCCGAGACGCTCGACTCCGAGCTCACCATCGCCGTGCTCCCCGAGGAGCGGCCCATGCCCGCCGAAGACGAAGAGGTCACGGCGCCCGGCTCCGACAGCCGGCTGAGCCCCGAGCGCATCTCGTCGGTGTTCCGCGCGACGGCGCTGAAGCCGCGCGTGGTGCGCTGGGTCGAGAACGTGCACGACGGCCACGACCTCGTGGTGCTCGGCGCCGAGAACCGCGCGATTCAGAACCGGCTGTTCTTCGGCAGCGACAACGAGCGGCTGATCTCGGAGGAGAAGCTCGCCGTCGCGATCGTGGTTCCGAACGTCGCGCAGCTCAAAGAGGCGCCGCCGTCGCAGGTCGGGCCGAAGGCCTGACCGTGACGCGCGCCACGCAGGCGAGCTCGGGGATAGAGTGTTCCGCGTGAAACGGCTGCTGCCCCTCTTCGCCAGCCTCCTGGCCGGCTGCCAGTGCGGCGTGACCGGGCTCGAAGAGAAGCGGTTCGTCTGCGGCAACGACGGCGAGTGCGCCAGCGGCTTCGTGTGCGTCGATCGCGTCTGCGTACGGGAAGGCGCCGCGGCAGGTGGCTCCGCGACGGCCGGTGGAGCTGCCACCGCAGGTGGTTCGGCCGGAGGAGACAGCGGAGGCTCCGGCGGCGAGAGCGGCGGCGGCTCGAGCGCGGGCGGCTCCAGCGCGGGCGGCTCGAGCGCGGGCGGCTCCAGCGCGGGCGGCTCCAGCGCGGGCGGCTCGAGCGCGGGCGGCGTGGCCGGCCCGATGCCCGACACGCTGGTGTTCACGACGAACCCTCCGTCAGCGCCGCTGCTCGCGGGGCGCTGCTTTCCCGCGACGGTCGAGGCCCGGCTCGCGGGCGCCGCGACGCCGGTGCCGGCGGCGGTGACGGTGAACCTGACCCCGACGCTGACCGAGCGCGCGCGCTTCTACAGCGACGCCACCTGCGACACTCAGGTCACGAGCGTGCCGATGACCGCGGGCGCATCGACGGCGTCGTTCTACGTGCGCCCGCTGAGCGGCGGCACGACGACCATCACCGCCGCAGCGCCGTTCGACGACGCGATGCAGACGTTCACCGCGGTCGGCGCCGTGCGCCGCGGCAGCTGCACGATGCAGGGTCAGACGACGACGGCCGACGGCGGCACCAACAACGGCGACACGTTCGTGCAGTGCACCATCACCCCCGCGCACCAGTCGCTCGCGAACACGTTCCTCGTGTTCCAGACCGAGAACCCGGCGTCCGGGCCGAACAGCAGCGCGGTGCGGTGCCGCATCAACGGGCTCAACAACATCCAGTGCCGTCGGCAGAACGACAGCTCCGACGCCGTCATCCGCTGGCAGACGTTCGAGTCGCCCACCGGGCTCTCGGTCTACCGCTCGAGCTCGAACAGCTGCCCCGACGCCGGCACGGTGCTGACGCTGGGCGGGAGCGTGAACACGGCGAGCTCGTTCGTCACGTGGTCGTCCTCGTCGACGGGCACCCTCTTCGACGACGAAGACATGGCGCTGGCGCGCCTCGTCGGCCCGGACCAGGTGCGGTTCGAGGTCGACGTCGGCGCCAGCGGCGTGTGCAACGGCTACGAGCTGCAGGTCGTCGACCTCGCCGGGCTCACGGTGCTGAGCGGCGGAGAGAGCACCGCGATCGCTCCGGGCGTCGCCTCGGTGACCGTCGGCAACCTCACCGCCGGCTCGGTGGACTCGGTGCTGCTCACCCAGGCGCGTACGCCCATCGTGGCGCCGCCGGGCCCGGTGAGCGTGTGCGGGCTCCTCGTGCGCGGCGAGGTGACGACGCCGACGTCGCTCACGTTCACCCGCGGCAACGGCTCGCCCCTCGACGCAGGCAACGCCACCGACGCCATCGACTCGCTCTACTGGCAGCGCCTCGACTTCGGGGGCCGCGCGCGGGTGCAGGTGCGCACCGAGCCGGTGACGAGCACGAGCACGACGGTGACCATCAACATGGTCGACACGTCGCGCACGCTCGTCTTCGGCTCGGGGCAGATCTCGGGCGGCCAGGCCACCGGCGAGTGCGACTCCGTGAGCTCCTACGCGGGGCCGGGCACCGCTTCGTTCGAGCTGCTCAGCTCGACCAGCGTGCGCGTCACGCGAGGCCGCAACAGCGGCGACGGCCGCTTCACGTTCTACGTCGTCGAGCTCGTCCCGTGAGCTGAGCGCGCCGGCTCAGCTCGAGAAGCCGTCCTGGAATGCATAGGGCGTCGGCATCGGGCGCGGAATCGAGATTCCCCGCTGTGACATCTCGCGGGTGACGATGTCGAGCTTCGCCTGCGCCAGCTTCACCCCGCGCGGGTCGTAGTGGATGCCGTGGCTCGCGGCCCACAGCGCGCGCTGCTGCTTCGCGTACTCCTGGCGCAGCTCGGGCTTCGACATGCGGTCGACCTTCTTCTTGTAGGCGGGGAGCGTGCCGCCGCCGATCGGGAACATGGGCGGGCAGCGGGGAATCGGCGGCTTCGTCGGTGCGATGCGGGAGTTGGACATGCCGGCCGGTGGGAGCAATCGGGCGGCCCTGAGCAATCACGCGAAAGAGGCCGGCTCGCCGCGCCCACCCGCGTTCACGTGTCCACTGCCGGCTTCACCTGCGGCCGGCGGCGCTCAGCTCGCCGCACGGCACCTTCGGGTGCGCGTGGTGCTCGGCGTGGAACGCGAAGCTCAGCATCGCCGCGCTCTTCGTCCACGACAGCCGCAGCGCGATGGCCTTGAGCCAGCCCGGCGGCCGGTGCGGCAGCCACGAGGCCCACACCGAGGCCGTCAGCTGCATCGCCACGCTCGTGACCACCCACGCGGCTCCGAGCACCGTGCGGCTCGCGAGCGCGGCGGCCGTCAGCGCGACCACCGCCGCGTTCTCGAGCAGCTGTGCGGTGCGCTCCTTCTCCAGCGCCGCCACGCGGTACCTCGCCGCGTCGAGCGGCCCCGCCGCCAGCGCGCCCCAGAAGCTCAGCGTCGCGCCGTGGCCCTCGACGTCGCCTCCCGCGAGCGGCCGCGCGTGGTGCTTCAGGTGCAGCCGGCGAACGGCGTGCCCGCTCCAGCCCATGAGCAGCGACAGCACCGTGAGCAGCGCCTCGTTCGCGCGCCGCGGCAGCCCCAGCGCCCCGTGCAGCACGTCGTGGTTGAACGCGAACGCCGCGAGGAAGAGAAAGACCCCGGCCGCGACGGCCAGCACCGGGTGATGGCGGGCCGACCAGAGCAGCAGCAGCGCGGTGAACAGCCTGGCGACGTGGAGCCTCACGCCCGGGAGTACCGAAGCCACCCAGAAGCGTTGCGGGGCCGGTTTTTTCAACCAGTAGCTACACTGATGTAGCTACCGGTTCGGATCACTTGGGCTGGCAATTCCTGACCGGCGGGTTAGAAACGTCGCGCCCCATGGCCCGCCCCGCTGATCCGCACGCCCGCCGCTCGCTGAGCGATGCCGCCCGCGCGGAGTTCGTGAAGCACGGCATCGTCGGAGCGCGCATCGAAGACATCACCGCCGCCTGCGGCCTCTCGAAGGGCGCCTTCTACCTGCACTTCAAGAGCAAGGAGGCGCTGTTCGGCGAGCTCGTCGCCAGCTTCCGCGCCGGCATGGACAAGCTGCTCGAGCAGCGCATGCAGGTGATGGCGACGTTCTTCACGAAGGCCGGCCCGCTGTCGGCGCGCGACCTCCACGGCCGCACCGAGCGCTACGAGCGGCTGCTCGAGCTCGAGACCGCGTGCGACCGCGACATGCTCTCGCTCATCTGGGACTTTCGCGACGTGATGGGCGTGCTCGTCAGCGGCAGCCAGGGCACCGAGTTCTCGGGCCTCGTCTGGGAGATGGCGAACCGCGAGGTGCAGCGCGTGCAGGACGAGTTCGAGACCATGAAGGCGCTCGGCGCCTGCCGCACCGACGTGCCGAGCGAGCTGTTCGGCTCGATGCTCGTCGGCACCTGGCTGCTCGTCGCGCAGCGCATGAGCCGGCTCTCGAAGCGGCCCGACCTCGATCAGTGGGTCGAGGCACTGCACCGGCTGATTCACGAAGGCTCGGCGCCGCAGAAGCCGGTGCGCGGCAAGAAGAGCGTCCGCCGCAAGCTGGCAGCCCGGGAGGGCGCATGGTGAAGAAGCTCGTTCTGCTGCTGCTCCTCGCCGCGCTGCCCGCGCTCTCGCAGGGCACGGTCAAGCTCGTGAAGGCGCGGCCCGTCACCTCCAACGCGCGCGAGCAGCTCACCGGCCAGCTGTTCCCCGCGAAGCTCTTGCCGCTCGGCTTCGAGGTCGGCGGGCGCCTGATGCGGCTGCACGCCGCGAAGGGCGAGCACGTCAAGGAAGGGCAGATCGTCGCGCGCCTCGACCCCGAGATCATCGACGCCCAGGTCCAGCAGGCCGAGGCCGGAGTCGCCGCCGCCGAGGCCGCCGCCACCCTGGCCATCGACGTCGCCGGCCGCAACGAGAAGCTGCGCGCCGAGGGCTCGGTCAGCGACGTGCAGGCGAAGAACGTGCTCATGCAGGGCAAGCAGGCCGAGGCCGGCCTCGCCGCCGCCAAGGCGCAGCTCGCGCAGGCGCGCGCGGGCCGCAAGCGCCACGACCTGCGGACGACCATCAGCGGCACCGTCATCGAGGCGCCCGACAACACGGGCGGCATGATCGGCCCCGGCATGCCGGTGTTCATCATCCAGCAGGTCGACACGCTCATCTTGAAGACGACCATCGCCGAGAGCTCGCGCACGCTCGTGAAGCCCGGCATGAAGGTGCGGGTCGAGTCGGTCGGCAGCGGCGCCTCGACCGACGAGGCGACCGTGAAGGTCGTCATCCCCACCGCGGACCCGGCGACGCGCCGCATTCCCATCGAGGTCACGGTGCCCAACCAGGACGGGCGCTTCGTCTCGATGACGCTCGCGAAGGCGATCATGCCGCTCGGCGACGCGAAGAAGGCGTTCGCGATTCCCGCGACCGCGCTCGGCACCACCGGCGGCGAGCACGTGCTCGTGCAGCAGTCGGGCGGAGCGCTCAAGCGCATCGGCGTCACCGTGCTCGAGCGCAACCCGAAGGAGGTCACGGTCGTGCCGGAAGAGCCGATCGACCAGGTCGTCGACTACCCGCAGGCCAGTCAGACCGCCACGAAGCAGGGCCCCACCTGAGCGCGACGAGAAGATGACGCTCTCCGACGTCAGCATCCGCCGGCCCGTCTTCACCACCATGATGTCGGTGTTCCTGGTGGTGCTCGGCCTCGTGGGGCTCAGCCGCCTCGGCACCGACCTCTTCCCCGACGTCAGCTTCCCGTTCGTCACCATCACCTGCGTGTACCCGGGCGCGGGCCCGTCGGAGATCGAGTCGGGCGTGGTGAAGCCGATCGAAGACTCCATCGCCGGCATCAACGGCATCGACGCGGTGCAGTCGTTCTCGCGCGACAACTTCGGTCTCATCTTCGCGCAGTTCAAGCTGTCGGCCTCGCTCGACAAGGCGACGCAAGACGTGCGCGACAAGGTCGCCGCGATTCAGAACCAGCTGCCGAAAGACGCGCAGGCGCCGCGCGTGGTCGCGGTCGACGTGCAGGCGTCTCCGGTCGTGACGTACGCGGTCTCGGCGAAGGACATGCCGAGCCAGGAGCTGCGCCAGCTCATCAAGGACCAGCTCGAGCCGCAGCTCGCCCAGGTCGCCGGCGTCGCCGAGGTGCGCGTGACGGGCGGCGACACCCGCGAGATCCGCGTCGACATCGACGTCAACAAGGCGAAGGCGGCGGGCATCGCTCCGGGGCAGATCGCCGAGCGCATCGGCATGGAGAACCTGAACCTCCCGGCCGGCCGCCTCGACCTCGGCCCCTCGGAGCTCAACGTCCGCACGCTCGGCCAGTTCTCGAACGTCGACGAGATCGCGGCGCTCCCCATCGCAAAGAGCCAGTCGGGCGCGCAGGTGCGGCTCGACGAGATCGCGCACGTCGTCGACGGCGTCGCCGACCGCCGCGCGATCGCCCGCCTCAACGGCAAGGAGTCGGTCATCGTCGAGGTCGTCAAGCGCCCCGGCGAGAACACCGTTCAGGTCGCGAAGGGCGTGAAGAAGATGATGGCGCAGCTGGAGCCGCAGATCGGCCACGGCTTCCACGGCTCGCTGATCATCGACCAGAGCCTGCTCATCGAGGCGAACACGCACGAGGTCTGGGTCGCGCTGCTGTTCGGCGGCCTGATGGCGATTCTCATCATCCTCATGTTCCTGCTCGACCTCCGCGGGACCATGATCTCGGCGCTCGCGCTGCCGACGTCGGTCATCGGCACGTTCTTCGCGATGTACCTGCTCGACTACTCGCTGAACCAGATGACGCTGCTCGCCCTGTCGCTCGCGATCGGCCTGCTCATCGACGACGCGGTCGTGGTGCGCGAGGCGATCACGCACCGCCTCGAGCAGGGCGAAGACCCGCACGAGGCCGCCTCGAAGGGCACGAAGGACGTCGCGCTCGCCGTGCTCGCGACCACGCTCGCGCTCGTCGCCGTGTTCATTCCCGTCGCGTTCATGCCCGGCATGGTCGGCCAGTTCTTCAAGCAGTTCGGCCTGACGATGTCGTGCGCCGTGCTCATCTCGCTGTTCGTCTCGTTCACGCTCGACCCGATGCTCTCGGCGCGGCTCGTGAAGAAGCGCGTGAAGGGGCAGGCGCGAAACGAGAACGCCGTCGCCGCGTTCTTCCGGCGCTCGTTCGAGGCCACCGAGCGGTTCTACGGCGCGACGCTGAGGTGGGTCATCGCGCACAAGGGCAAGACCGCGATCGCGGCGCTGCTCGTGGTCGGCCTGTCGGGCTTCGCGGCGTACAAGCGGCTCGCGGGCGACTTCGTGGTGCCGGAAGATCGCTCGCAGTTCCTCGTCGAGCTGAAGCTGCCCGAGGGGTCGAGCCTGCAAGAGAGCTCCGACCGGGCGGCCGAAGCAGAGGCGATCATCCGCAAGGTGCCCGAGGTGTCGGACATCTACACCATCGTCGGCGCGGCGCAGGCCGTCTTCTCGAGCGACACGAACACCGCGCGCCTGCGCGTGATGACCGTGCCGCGCGAGAAGCGAGACCGGTACGTCGCGGCGATTCGCGACGAGGCGCGCGGCCTGCTCGAGAAGTCGATGCCGGCGACGGTGAAGGCGAACTTCATCGAGCCGCCGGTCATCGAAGGCCTGGGTGACTTCTTCCCCATCATGCTGACCATCATGGGGCCCGACTTCGCGACGCTGCAGAAGGAGGCCGAGCGCGTCGCCGGCATCTTGCGCGAGATTCCGAACGCGCACGACGTGCGCATCGTGTCGAACCCGCCGAAGACCGAGCTCGGCATCGCCATCGATCGTGCGCGCGCGAACGACGTCGATCTCACCTCGGCGATGCTGGCGATGCAGCTGCGGCTCGCGATGAACGGCGCCGAGGTCGGCAAGCTGCGCGAAGGGTCGCGCGAGACGCCGATCGTGGTGCGGCTGACCGAGGCCGACCGCTCGACGCCCGAGGCGCTCAAGTGGCTCGACGTCTTCACGCCGAAGGGCGTGCGCGCGGTGAACGACATCGCGACGTTTCAGATGAAAGACGTGCCGAGCACCATCGAGCACTTCAACCGGCAGCGGCGCATCATGGTGATCGTCGGCACCATCAGCGGCGGCCTGTCGGAGGTCGCGACCCAGCTGCGCGATCGGCTCGAGGCGGCGCCGGTGCCCGCCGGGTACAGCGTGCACTACGACGGCATGATGAAGGTGATGGGCGAGCAGTTCGAGGCGCTCATCCTCGCGGGCGTGCTCGCGCTGGTGTTCGTGTACATGGTGCTGGCGTCGCAGTTCGAGTCGTTCAAGCACCCGATCACCATCATCGTGTCGGTGCCGCTCGCGCTGATCGGCGCGATGTGGTCGCTGATTCTGACCGGCTACACGCTGACGATCGGCGCAACGATCGGGTTCATCTTGCTCGTCGGCCTCGTCACGAAGAACGCGATTCTGCTCGTCGACGGCACGCTGCAGAACCTGCGCGCGGGCGACGACCTCGACACGGCGCTGCTGAAAGCCGGCCCGCGGCGCCTGCGGCCCATTCTGATGACGTCGGTCGCGATGGCGATCGGCATGGTGCCGACGGCGATCGGCAAGGGGCAGGGGTTCGAGTTCCGCGCTCCGATGGCGATCGCGGTCATCGGCGGTGTCATCACGTCGACGTTCCTCACGCTGCTGGTCGTGCCGATCGTGTTCGCGTTCTTCGAGCGGCTCGGCGGGCGCAAGGCGCCGGTGCCGGTCGTCGCTGCGCCGACGCCGCCGGAAGCGCCGGCCAAGACGCAGAGCCCCACGGGGAGCGAGGCGTGAGGCTCTTCCTCGCGCTGTTTCCCGCCGTCGCGCTCGCCGAGCCTCCGCTGCCTGCTGCGCCCGTGACGGCCGACCCGGTCGCGGCGTCGAGCCGGCGCGTCATCTCGCTGGCCGACGCGCTCAGGCTCGCGGCCGAGAACAACCACGACTACCAGGCGGCGCTGGCGAACGCGCAGATGGTGCAGAGCCAGGCGAGCCGGGTGTGGGGCGCGGTCCTGCCCGAGATCACCGCGAACGGCTCGTACGTGTACACGAGCGCGCCGGCGATCTTCGACCTGGGGCAGATCACGGGGTTGAGCCAGTCGGTGTGGCCGGACATCCTCCCGCAGCGCAGCCTGCCGCCCGGCACGGCGCAGATTCCGATCGTCCGCGCGAACTCGGTGTACGGCCAGCTGCAGCTCCAGCAGATCCTCTTCACGCCGATGATGTTCCTGCTGCCGGCGGCGAAGCCGGGGGTCGCGGCGGCCCAGCTCGGCGCCGGTGAGGCCCGCGAGCAGGTGCTGCTCGGCGTCGCCCGGCTCTATCTCGGCCTGCAGGGGCTGCAGCAGATCGAAGCGGCGGCGCACGACGCCGAGACGGTGGCGCTCAAGCGTGAGCGCGACGTGATGGGGCAGGTGGCGGCGGGCACGCAGGGCGAGATCGCGCTCTTGCGCGCGCAGACCGAGACGGCGCAGGCGCGCGGCACGCTCGCGCAGCTCGCCGGCCAGCGCGAGGGCCTGCTGGCCACGCTGGAGTCCCTGCTCGGCAGCCCGGTGCGTCCCGAGGAGCAGGTGACCGGGCTGCCGAACTGGCAGCCGAGCGACGAGGGGAGCAAGCCGTGGGAGCAGCTCTACGTCGTGCGCGCGACCGCGAAGGGTGTCGAGGCGCAGGAGAACTACGTCACGTACGACACGCTGTCGTTCCTGCCGACCGTCGTGGCGACGGCGAAGGGCAACTACAACTCGAACACGGGCTTCGTCGGCACGAACTGGACGTACGACCTCTCGGTCGGGCTGTCGATTCCGCTCTACGACCGCGGCAACCGCTACGCGAACAAGAAGGAAGACGTGGCGAAGCTGCGGGCGGCGCGCGAGAAGCTCGAGAGCGAGCGTGCGAAGGCGCGGTCGGGCTGGGTGACGGCGAGGGCGAACCTGACGGCGGCCGAGGCGGCGCTGACGCAGGCCGAGGCGCAGGCCGCGCTGGCCGCGAAGGCGCAGAAGCAGCTCGACGCCGCGTTCCAGCTGGGCCTCGCGACCGCGCTCGAGCTGTCGGACATCGACAACAAGCGCTTCTTCGCGGCGAGCCAGGTGGCGCAGGTGAGGGCGCAGCTCGAGGTGCGGAAGGTCGAGATGCTGGCGGCCGAGGGCCGGCTCGCGAAGGCCGCGGGCCTCGAGGAGTAGCCGCCGCGGTCAGGCCGTCAGGGCAAGACGTCAGGGCAAAACCATCGAGAGGATCGCGCCGAGCACCATGATGACGGCGCCGGCGATGAGGAAGCCGGCTCCGAGCGTCTGGTGCTGCTGGCCGCGGGCGACGACCTGCTGCAGCTCGCCGTAGTCGGCGAGCGCGGGGTAGTTGCGATCGATGCGGTCGTACTGCTCGCCGGCGGAGTAGCGGAAGCCGACGCCGACACCCGCGACCGCGGCGCCCGCGACGATGACGCTGAAGGCGGCCCACCGCGACGCCGGGCTCTTCTGTGGCTGCTGAACGGTCTCGGGCTGAAGGGTTTCAGGCTCTTCGGCGGCGAGAGCGAGCGCCAGGGCGAGTGCGATGGCCTGCATGGGGCCAGGCAGCGTACCGCCGGATCGTTTTCGAGTCGCCGGTCACGAACAGGCATGACCCGCATCGGCCGAGCCGTCGTCGCACCGCGTCAGTCGCAGAAGCTCGAGATGGCAGAGGCTGTTCCGCCGCCGCCGCCGAAGGTCGACGCCGACCGCTTCGAGGCGGCAGGGGCGCCGGCCCGGCCGCCGGGCGGGAAGCTGTTGTGGACGGACGCCGCCGTCGAGGTTCAGCGGGAGCGCGGCCGGGAGCAGGGCGGGCTGCAGGAAGCGCGCGCCGAGGTGCACCGCGAGCTCGCCGTTCGCATCGGGGCGGACATGCCCATCGGAGTCCAGGAGCTCGCCGCGCTCGCGCACGTGACCGGCGTGAGCCTCGAGCGGATGGACGCCGCGCAGCTCGGCGCCGCCGCGGCCTACGTGGGCCGGGCGAAGAGCCTCGAAGACCGGCAGGCGCGCATCGAGAAGGCGCTCGACAACCTCGCGGTGCTCGACACCATCGGCCCGCCGAAGCTGCAGGAGCGGGAGTTCGTCGAGCTGATGTGGGACGCGGCGCGGATTCCCGGCCACGCGATCGATCACCTGCCCGCCGACCGGCAGGCGAAGGCGTACCAGAGCATCGCCGGCGCGCTCGACACGCCGGGCCAGCATCAGCTCCAGGTCGAGAAGTACGACGTGAAGCTGTCGGTGGCCGCCGATGGGGCGGTGAAGGACAGCAGCACGAAGAAGCCGAGCAAGTGGAAGCTCGTGGGGAAGATCGCGCTGAACGTCGGCCTCGGCGTCGCCGCCGCCTTCACCGGCGGCGCCGCGCTCGTCGCGGTCAAGGCGGTGCAGCTGGGCATGAGCGCGTACAACGGCATCAAGAGCGCGATGAAGGGCGACTGGCTGGGCGCCATCGGCGGGTTCGCCGGAGCGTTCGGCGGTGCTGCGGGCGCGACGACGGGCGCGACGAGCACCGCGACGCGCATCGCGAACGGGGTGACGCAGTCGGCGAACGCGGCGCAGAGCGCGGTGGCGGCGGTGAAGGGCCGCAGCGTCGCCGGCCTGCTCGGAGCGGCCGCCGAGGGCTTCGCCGGGGCGTCGTCGTTCGCGCCGTCGAACGCGGCGCTGGTGCGGGCGGCGACGGTGACGGGGCGAACGGCTCAGGGCGCGGCGGCGGTCGAGGCGCTGACGGTTCCCGACGAGATCAAGCGCCCGCGCACTGGGTGAGATTGAGCCGGTCGGCACCGGCGCGATCTCACCCAGCGCTCAGCGATCGAAGAACGCCGCGTTGCGCGCGATGTCCTCACGGTGCGCTTCGGGCACGTCGGCCTCGTCGAAGATGGCCTCCACCGGGCACTCGGTCTCGCAGAGTCCGCACACGATGCACTCGTCCGGGTTGATGAAGAGCTGCACGCCCTGAACGCGCTGCTTGCGCGCCTCGGCGTCCAGCCCGTCGAGCTCCTCCGGCTTCACGGGGCCGTGAATGCAGTCGCAGGGACAGACCTTCACGCACGCCGTGTCGCACGTGCTCTCGCAGATTCGGGTGATGACGTAGGCCATGACCGGCAGGCTGCACTGCGCGTGCCCGGGCGGAGATCCGCTCCGGAACGACGCTCGGAGCAAGGCACACCGGTATTTCGGTTACTATCACCGATATGTCGGTGAACCGCCTGCTGGGCCTCTTCGAGGCGGTCGCGACCGCGCGGACGGTCCCGGGACTCGAGCGCGCGCTGAGCGCCGTTCTCGGCGCGCGGGCCGAGATCGTCGACGGCCGCGTGAGAACGAAGAGCCGGGCGTTTCGGCCCGAGGTCCTCAACCGTGTCGCCGCCGTCGCGCTCGAGCACGTCACCGTCCTCGCGCGCGTCGCGGAGCTGAACCGGCAGACGACCACCGATCGCGAGAAGCTGCACGCCGAGCTCAAGCGCGCGGTGCTGCCGGGCTCCATCGTCGCGGCCAGCCGCGAGCTGCGGCGCGTCTTCCACGAGCTCGTCCCCGCGGTCGCGCGCACCGATACGACGGTGCTCGTCCGCGGTGAGACGGGCACCGGCAAAGAGATCGTGGCCCGCCAGGTTCATGCGCTCTCGTCGCGCAGCCACCGCCCATTCCTCGCGGTCAACTGCGGAGCGCTCCCCGACGGCCTCGTCGAGAGCGCGCTCTTCGGCCACGAGCCCGGCGCATTCACCGGAGCCGACCGCCGCCACGCCGGCGTCTTCGAGCGGGCGCACGGGGGCACGCTGTTCCTCGACGAGATCGGCGACCTCCCGCTGCTCGCGCAGGTGAAGCTGCTGCGCGTGCTTCAAGAGGGCGAGGTCGAGCGCCTGGGCTCCGACGGCGCCATCCCCGTCGACGTTCGTGTCATCGCCGCCACCCACCGGCCGCTCGAATCGATGATCGAGCAGCGAAAGTTCCGCCCCGACCTGTTCTACCGGCTGAACGTCTTCCCCATCGACGTGCCGCCGCTTCGAGCGCGGCCCGCCGACGTCGACGCGCTCGTGGCCTCTACGCTGCAGCGGCTCGCGGCCAGGCAGCGCCGGCTCCCCCCGCGCGTGCCGGCGGCGGCGCTCGCGAGGCTGAGGCGGCACTCCTGGCCCGGCAACGTGCGTGAGCTCGAGAACGTGCTCGAACGCGCGATGCTCACGTCGAGCGACGTCCTCGAGCTGCCGCCCGGCTTCGAGCACGAGGCCCGGGCACTGTCCGGGCAGGTCGACACCTTCGCCGAAGCTTCGCGGCGTGCGATTCGCGCGGCGCTGACCGCCTCCGAAGGGCGAATCTACGGCGCGCGCGGCGCTGCCCGGTCGCTCGGGCTCAAGCCGTCGACGCTGCAGAGCAAGATGTCGCGCCTCGGGTTGAATCGACGGGCCCGAAGATGAGGTGCAGCCGACAACGGCTCCTACTCCCGGTGCGCTAAGACGCCGGCATGGCCCGATGGTCCGCCCGCATCGTCCGCTCGTTCCGCCGGGCGTCTCCGCGCGAGGTGCAGCGAGCGCTGGGGCCGAAGGTCTCGGCCGTCGCGCAGACCATCACGATGTCGCCGTTCGCGACGCAGCTGGGGAAGACGGGCTTCGACGAGGTGCACTTCGGCGCCGCGAAGCTCGAGGCGATCGGCTGGCTGGACCCGAAGCACCGGCGCGGGTGCGTCTTCTCGCCAGAAGGTGCGCTGCTCGCGTGGGTGAGAGACGGCAAGCTCGTGCCGCTCGGCCGGAGCAAGCTGCCGCCGAAGCTCGCCGCGGCGCTCCGCCGCATCCGGCCCGCCGCGCCCGCCGTCGAGGCGCTGACCGCGCGGCAGCTGCGCACGGTCGGCACGCTCGATGACGCGAAGAAGCTGCCGGCGCTCGAGCGGGCCCAGCTGGCGGCGGCGTGCCGAGACCTCTGCGGCAAGGTCGGGCTCGAGGCGCTGTTCGGCGAGGCCGGCGAGCGCGAGCTCGTCTACGCACGATTCTCGGCGGCGGGGCGCCCGCGCTGGGACGCGTGGCTGTGGTCGTCGCTGGACGACGGCGTGTTCTTCGAGCACCGGAAGAAGGCGTCGAGCGGCCTCGCGGTCAGCCAGGCGCGTGTGCACGACATGAAGCGCGACCGGGAGGCCGAGGTGGCCGCGCTGCAGGCGGGGCTTCGGAAGCTCTAGCGGCGCAGGCTACGCGTACAGCGCCGCGATCTCTTTCGCGTACTTCGCCTCGACGGCGCGGCGCTTCACCTTGAGCGTCGGCGTGAGCAGCTCGTTCTCGACGGTGAAGTCTTCGCCCACGACGAGGTGCTTTTTGATCGTCTCGTACGGCGCGAGCTGCGTGTTCGCGCGCGCGATCGCCTCGGCCGCCGCCGACGCCTCGGCGCCCGGCTGCAGCGTCACCAGCGCCACCAGGTACGGCCGCTGGTCGCCCACCGCCACCACCTGCGAGATGCGCGGGTCCTGCCGCACCAGCGCCTCGATGTTCTGCGGCGCCACGTTCTTGCCGCCGCCGGTGATGATCAAGTCCTTCTTCCGGTCGGTGATGCGCAAGAAGCCGTCGGCATCCACCACGCCCACGTCGCCGGTCTTGAACCAGCCCTCGGCGTCGAACGACGCCTTCGTCGACTCCGGGTCGCCCTCGTACGCCTGGAACAGCCCCGGCGTCTTCACCAGAATCTCGCCGTCCTCCGCGATCTTCACCTGCATGCCCGGCAGCGGCTTGCCCACGGTGCCGAGCCGGTACGACTCGGGGTGGTTCAGCGAGATCGGCGACGACGTCTCGGTCATCCCGAACCCCTCGAGCACCACGATGCCGAGCGCGTGGAAGAAGCGCAGCACGTCGAGCCGCGTCGGCGCCCCGCCGCACAGCACGTAGCGCACGTTGTCCCACCCCAGCCTCGCGCGCAGCTTCCTGCCGACCAGCCGCTGCCACAGCCGCGCCTCCCACGAGAGCAGCGCCGGCACCGGCCTTCCAGCCTGCTTCAGGTCGAGCACCCGCAGCCCCACCTCGAGCGCCCGCGCGAACAGCTTCTTCCGCAGCGGCCGCGACGACGCCACGCCGTCGAGGATGCGCGCCTGCACCTTCTCGAGCACGCGCGGCACCGCCGCCACCATCACCGGCCGCGCGGCCAGCCACGCCTCGCTCACCTTCTCGAGCGACTCGGCGAGAAACGCGCAGCCGCGGATCTGCAGGTAGCCGTAGTAGTTCACGCGCGTCAGCACGTGGGCCATCGGCAGGTACGAGACCGCCGAGTCGCCGCGCATCGCGCCGAGGTACGACGTGCCGAGCTTCGAGGTCGCGAGCAGGTTCCGGTGCGTCAGCGCCACCGCCTTCGGCGGCCCCGTCGTGCCGCTCGTGTACACCAGCGTCGCGAGGTCCGAGCCGCGCACCTCGCTCGCCCGCGCCTCGAGGTCCGGCCCGCGGTCCCCCGTGCGCAGGAACGCGGCGAGCTCGCTGTCGATGACGACGACGTCGAGCCCCTGCAGCGCCGGCGCGAGCCGGGCACTCTGCGCCTCGCTCTCGACGAACACGAGCCGCGCCCGCGAGTGCTGCAAGATGTAGGCGACCTGCGCCGGAGTGCTCGTCGGGTAGATGCCGATGGTGACCGCGCCGACGGTGAGGATGCCGAGGTCGATGGGGCCCCACTCCCAGCGGGTGTGGCTGATCAGCGCGACGCGGTCGCCGCGCTGGATGCCGCGCTCGAGCAGCCCCGCAGCCACGCCGCGCCGCAGCCGGCCGATCGCCGACCACGTCTCGGGCACCCACTTGCCCCCGCCGACCGGCCGGTGCGCGGCGACCGTCTCGCCTCCTTCGCGCTCCGCGCGTGCCGCCATGCTGCCTACGGTGTCGTCGACCATGTCCCTCGTGACCGCTTCGAGCATGGGGTACTGGTAACCCACGCCTGATTCTAGAGTCAAACGGGTGAGGATCAATTGACCCCAGGCCGCAGCTGTCTCAGTCTCGGCCCCCAGCGATGCTGTCTGCACCGACGCCGGGGGCCTTCACACGCGAGATCCCCTGCAACTGGGAGCTCGCCTCGAAGCTTTGGAACGACTGCTCCGAGTTCCTCACGCAGCGGGGCCTCGATCGCGACGAGGTCTACGCGCTCACGATGGCGGCCTCCGAGCTGCTCGAGAACGCGGTGAAGTACGGCGACTGGAACCGCGCGCCTGACGACAGCATCGCGCTGACCATCGACGTCGCTCCGCGTAGCGTCACCGTCGAGGTGCAGTGCCCGACGGCCGACGACGTCCGCGCGCTGCGCAAGCTGGACGAACAGATTCAGTGGATCCGCGGCTTCCAGAGCCCGTTCGAGGCGTACGTCGAGCGGCTCAAGCTGGTCTCTGCGCGCGGGCACGACCTCGGGGAGTCGGGCCTCGGCCTCATCCGCATCGCCTACGAAGGGCGCTGCGTCGTCGACTTCTACGTCACCCCCGACAGCCGGCTCGCGATGTCGGCCGTCTACCGGCCCCAGGGAATGTACGGGTGAGACGGTTCACCTCGATGCAGCTCCGCTTCGCCATACCGCAGCAACCTGACCCTGTTTGATGACGAAAGCCCCGCCTCCCCAGCCCACGCTGACGGGCGCGCTCGTGGCCGGCGAGCGGCGCGTGCCGTGCCGCGTCTCGCGCGCCTCGAAGCTCTCGCTCTCGGTCGAGCTGCTCGAGGCAGGCGTGCGCGAGGGCATGGTCTTCGAGCGGCTCGAGCTCGAGCTGCCCGACCGCGAGGCGGTGCTCTCGCGGTGCCGCTACGAGCACGGCCAGCTCGTCTTCCTCGACGACGTCTACGACTGCGAGGCGCTGTTCAAGGTCGGCCGCGTCTCGAACCTGCTCGGCTTCATGAACGAGCTGCCGCTCGTGCTGGCCCAGCGCGAGCGCATCAACCCGGAGTTCCGCGACTTCGTCGCCGACCTGCTCTACGACCTGTCGGTCTACAAGAAGTTCTTCGACGAGCAGGATCGCGTGCTCTCGCGCGAGACCCCGCAGGTCGCGGCGGCCGCGCAGGTGGTGCTGCTGCAGCGCGCGGGCGGCGAGTTCTTCAAGTTCCTCGATCAGAAGCTCGTTCAGCTCGGCGACCTCGTGAAGGACTTCACGCCCGAGGAGCACGAACGTCACGGCTACTACTTCCGCCGCGCGCTGTGGCCCTACATCATGGGCGCGGCGTTCATGCAGCGCACGAACCTGAAGCCCCGCGGCTACGCCGGCGACGCGGTGATGATGGACATGCTGTACGACAACAAGTTCGTCGGCCGGTACGCGTTCAACAAGCTGCTGCACAAGCACCCGGTCGAGCACCCGGCGGCGCAGGCCGTGCGCAACCGCCGCGTGCTGGTGCCGCAGCTGATGCGCGAGGCGCTCGCCGCCTCGAACGGCAAGACGCCCTTCACGATCCTCTCGGTCGCGTGCGGCCCGGCGCGCGAGCTGGAGGACTTCTTCGTCACCGACGAAGACTACGACCGGCTCGAGGTCACGCTGCTCGATCAGGACGACGAGGCCCTCGCCGCGGCGCGCATGATGGTCGACGTGCTGGGCCAGCGGAAGCAGCGGCCGCTCGCGGTGAAGTGGGTGAACGACTCGGTGCGCACGCTCCTGCGCGCGAGAGACCTCGCCGGCCGCCTGGGCCGCTTCGACTTCATCTACACGATGGGCATGTTCGACTACGTGACGCCGCCGGTCGCGCGCGCGCTGATGGCGAAGCTGTACGAGGTGCTACAGCCCGGCGGCGTGATCGTGGCAGGCAACTACCACGCGTCAAATCCCAGCCGGTATTACATGGCGTACTGGCTCGACTGGGTTTTGTACTACCGCACGGAGGCTGAGATGCTGGAGCTGACGGCCTCGCTCCCCGGAGCGCGTGCGAGCATCACGTTCGACGACAGCCGTTCGCAGATGTTCCTGAAGGTCGAGCGACAAAAATGAACGCAGTGCCCCTCGAATGAACGCGGTGCCCCAGATGCCGCGCACGACGCGGCGGTTCACCGACTACGCCGACGGTCTCATCCACGACTGGATGAAGATTCTCGCGCTGCTGGGCGTGACCCTGGTGCCGCTGTTCATCCTGCTCGACTACGTCACGATGCCCACCGAGCTCTTGCGCCGGTTCGCGGTCTACCGGGCGGTCGCGACGGGCACCTCGCTGGTGCAGTTCCTCGTGCTGCGGCAGACGAAGCCGTCGAAGTGGTCGTTCGTGCACGGCTACATCTTCAGCTTCCTGGTCTGCGGAATGATCGTGTGGATGACCGTCGACCTCGGCGGCTTCAAGTCGGCCTACTACGCCGGCCTGATGCTCGTGATCTTCCCGGTCAACGTGCTCCTGCCGTGGCGCTCGATTCACGCGGCGCTCAACTCGATCATCGCGGTCGGCCTCTACATCGTCTCGAACCTCGCGTTCGGCGGCCCGTTCGAGATGTCGCAGGTCGTGAACAACCTCTACTTCCTCCTCTCGACCGTCGTGCTCGTCGTCGCCATGTCCGAGACGCGCTACCGGCTGCTGCAGCAGGAGTTCCGGCTGCGCTCCGAGCTCGAAGACACGAACGCGAGCCTCGAGACCTCGCGCGCCGACCTCAAGCTCGCCCGCGACAAGCTGTGGAGCGAGATGGAGGTCGCCCAGCGCATCCAGACCGCGCTCCTGCCGAAGAACCGCCGGCTCGGCGGCTACGAGGCCGAGGCCGTCATGCGCCCCGCCGAAGAGGTCGGAGGCGACTACTACGACTTCCTCGAGACCCGCGCGGGCGAACACTGGGTCACCGTCGGCGACGTCTCGGGCCACGGCGTCGAGTCGGGCCTCGTGATGATGATGACGCAGACCACCATCGCGACGCTGGTGAACGATCTGCCCGGCAGAAAGCCGAGCGACGTGTTCGTGCACACGAACGAGGTGATTCGCGAGAACGTCTCGCGCCTCGGCGGCACGCGCTACATGACGCTGAACGTCGTGCACCTCGAGAAAGACAAGTTCACCGTCGCCGGCAAGCACCAGGACATTCTCGTGTGGCGCGCCGGCGCCGACCGCGTCGAGACCATCTCGAACCAGGGCACGTGGATCGGCGTCGTCGACGACGTGCGCGGAGCCGCGGAGGACCTCATCGTCCCCGTGCGCATGGGCGACTGGGTGCTGCTCTACACCGACGGCATCACCGAGGCCTGCAACGCGCGCGGCGAGTTCTACGGCGAAGACCGGCTCCGCAAGGCGTTCGCCCGCATCGCCGGCAAGGTGTCGCTGCCCCGCGCCGTGGCCGAGCTGCTCGACGAGGTGCGGCAATTCGCTACCCGCATCGATGACGATCAGACGCTCGTGCTGCTCAAGCGCGTCGAGTAGAGTGACGCGCACATGCACGGCCTGTCGCTGGGGGACCTGAACATCGACGTTCAGGAGTTTCCCGGAAAGCTGGTTCAAATCTGGAAGGGCTCGTCGAACCTGCGAGACCCGGCGTCGGGCTTGCGCCCCTTTCTCGAGCTCGCCGTCGCCGAAGCGTCGACTCGCAAGCTCGTGCTCGAGTGCCACTTCGAAGACCTCGGTCACTTCAACTCGTCGACCGTCGCCACGCTGCTGCGGTTCATCGAGAAGGCGGGCCAGAAGGGCGTGAAGCTCGTGCTCTATTACAACGGCTCGCAGCGCTGGCAGGGGCACAACTTCGAGGCCATCGCGCTCTTGAACCGTACGGGCAGCACGGTCGAGGTGCACCGCGTCGAGTCGGGCCAGGCGCCCGAGCGCGTCACCTGAAGCGTTCGGCCCCCCTCGGCGGGATGACGTGACCATCGACGAGCGCGCCTGAGGTGCTGATGGGTTGGGCCTGGGCCTGGGCCTGCGCAAGGGGAGATAGGGCTGGGGGAGATTGGGCAGGCCCATTCGACTCGCGATTCTCCCCGCACCCCTTGGCCAATCGAACCCTGTGCAACTCCCCCTGCGCAGGCCCAGGCCCAGGCCCAACCCGGCCCGTGAGCGAGCGAATCAGGCGCCGACGAAGTTCACCGACGCGGTACCGCCGGCCTCGAGCGGGCGCATCGCGCGCTTCAGGGCGTCGAACGACAGCGTCTGCCAGCGCGCGTTGGCGTCGTAGCGGACGGTGAGCTTGAGGCCGCGGTCTTGCGCCGAGGTGATCAGCTGGATCAGCACCGCGATGGTCGAAGAGTTGAAATGCTCGACCCGCTCGAAGCGCATCTCGATGGCGGCGTTCTTCTCGCGCGCGTAGCTGAACAGCTGATCGAACCACGGGTGCAGCACGCTCGCCGGGTTGCGGTTGTTGCTGCGGCCCAGCCACGTCGCGACGAGAACTCCGGGGGTGCGCTCGTCGACCTCGATCGTCAGATCACCGGCCTGCAGGTTGACCATGGAGCCCCACAGATAAGCTCATTGCCGCGCCAGTGTCAGCTATCCTCCCCCCACCTTGGGGCTCTGGGAGGCGCTCGGCCAGGAGGCTGCGGAAGGCGACACCCTCTGGGTCCTCGCCGCATTCCTGCTCTCTGCCTTCCTGTGCCGCACCTTCGCCGCGAAGCACCAGGCGCCCCGCTTCAAGTCGCTCACCTTCCTCCTCATCGTGCACGTCGTCTGCGTCGCCGTCGCGAGCGCCTCGCGCGCCTTCGGCAGCGACCTGTACAAGGACCTGCGCGCTCCGGGCCTCGTCGCCGGCGCCGTCGTGCTGGTCGGCAGCATCGCGGCGGTCTTGTTCAGCGTGCTGCTCCCGCGCGTGCGGCTCGAGACGCCGCGCATCGTGCAAGACGTCATCGTCGCGATCGCGTCGGTCATCGCGGGCGTCGCGGTCGCCTCCCGCGCGGGGGTCAACCTCTCGGGCCTCATCGCGACGTCGGCCGTCTTCACCGCGGTGCTCGGCTTCTCGCTGCAGGACGTCATCGGCAACGTGGCGGGCGGGCTGGCGCTGCAGGTCGATCACTCCATCTCGGTCGGCGACTGGGTGAAGGTCGGCGACGTCACCGGCAAGGTCACCGAGATTCGCTGGCGCTACACCGCGATCGAGACCCGCAACTGGGAAACGGTGCTCGTTCCGAACGCGGTGCTCATGAAGTCGCAGGTGCAGGTGCTCGGGCGCCGCATCGGCCAGCCGCAGCAGTGGCGCCGCTGGGTCTACTTCAACGTCGACTGGCGCTACCCGCCCAGCGACGTCGTGCAGTGCGCGGTCACCGCGCTGAAGAACGCCCGGCTCGAGCGCGTGGCCGCCGACCCCCCGCCGAACTGCGTGCTGATGGAGATGGCCGAGAGCTACGGCCGCTACGCCGTCCGCTACTGGCTCACCGACCTCGCCGTCGACGACCCGACCGACAGCGAGGTGCGCACCGTCATCTTCTTCGCGCTGCAGCGCGCCGGCATGCGGCTGTCGATGCCCGCGCACGCCATCTTCGTCACCGAGGAGTCCGCCGACCGCCGCGAGGTGAAGACGAAGCAGCAGCTGCAGCGCTGCGTGCGGCTGCTCGACGCGCTCGACCTGTTCAAAGACCTCACGCCCGAAGAGAAGCTCCAGCTCGCGCGCGGCCTCAAGCACACCCCGTTCGCGACCGGCGAGGTGATGACGCGGCAGGGCGCCGAGGCCCACTGGCTCTACATGATGGAGGAGGGCGAGGCCGCCGTCAGCGTCTCGGAGGGCGGCATCGAGCGCGAGGTCGCGCGCATCAAGGCGCCGGCGTTCTTCGGCGAGATGTCGCTGATGACCGGCGAGCCGCGCTCGGCCACCGTCGTGGCGGTCACCGACACCGAGTGTTTCCGTTTGGAAAAATCGACGTTCCGCGACGTGCTGCAAGAGCGGCCGGCGCTCGCCGAGAAGATCGCCGCGGTGCTCACGCACAGGCGCGCGGAACTCTACGCGGTTCGCGAGGGAGTGACCGCCGAGGCGAAGCTGAAACAGTTACGAGGTTCGGAAACCGCTCTGCTCGAGAAGATCCGCGGTTTCTTCGGGCTTATTGATTGATGGATGATTTTTTCACTCACGATTCTGTTCCTGGCCGCCGACCCCGGCTGGAGGGAAGTCGTCCGCAAAGACGCCATACTCGTCGAGCGCCGCACGGTCCCCGGCAGCTCCTACTTCGAGTACCGCGTCACGACGGACACCGACGTCTCGGTGCGCGCGCTGTGCGACGGCGTCTACGAGTGGGGCTCGGTCAGCCCCGACCACGACATGCTGAAGAACCGCCGCCTGCTCGAAGACCACGGCGACTGGCGCGTCACCTACGACACCATCGCGACGCCCGCCCCGGTGGCCACGCGCGACCTCGCGTTCACCATCAAGAAGGAGCTGCGCTCCGACGGCACGTGCCGCGTCGACTTCTGGAGCACGAACGAGAAGGCGCCGCCGCTGCCGAAGGGCTGGGTGCGCGTCGCGAAGCTCAGGGGCCACTGGTACTTCGAGCCGCGCGAGGGCGGCACGCGCGTCTCGTATTACCTGTTCAACGACCCGGGCGGCTCGGTGCCCGCGGCGCTCGCGCACCCGTCGCAGCGCGACGCGGCGTTCAACGCGGTGAAGAAGGGCATTCGCGTCTCGCGCGACGCGGCGACCGGCGCCCGCCGGTAGCTCAACCGCCGTCGCTGATCACGAGCTCCACGAACTCGTCAGAGACGCCGCTTCATGGGCAGTACTCGAGGTGGTAGCGGATGTTCTCGCGCATGCGCTCGATCACCGCTTCCTTCGTTTCCGCGATGAGGTCGAGCGTCTCGACCTTGCCGCCGATGTAGCGCGCCTGCCACTGACCGCCCCTCAGCTGCTTCACCCGGACGTCGAATTTCATGACGGCCTCATTACCACGCCGACCGGGCAGTGGTCCGAGCCGTAGACGTGCCGCTCGATGAAGGCGTCGCGCACGTGCCGCATGGCCTGCGGAGTCGCGAGCACCAGGTCGATGCGCCAGCCGATGTTGCGCTCGCGCACGCCGGTGCGCTGGCTCCACCACGAGTAGTGGCCGGGCGCCGGGCCGTGCACCTCGCGGAAGGTGTCGACCCAGCCGCCGTCGAGCCACGACTTCAGGGCGGCGCGCTCCTTCGGCAGAAAGCCGCTGTTGTGGCGGTTGTCGCGCGGGCGCGCGAGGTCGATCTCTTCGCGCGCGATGTTGAAGTCGCCCATGACGAGCACGCGCTCCTTCGCGGCGCGCAGGGGCTCGAGGCGGGCCTTCAGGGCGCGCAGGAACGCGAGCTTGTACGGCGTGCGCGAGAGATCTCTCTCGACGCCGTTGCCGCTCGGCACGTAGACGTTGCAGACCCACAGCTTCCCGAAGCGGGCGAGCTGGAAGCGGCCCTCGACGTCGAAGCGGGGCGCGCCGAGGCTCGTGTACAGCTCCGCGGGCCGAGCGTGCGCGAACAGCCCGAGGCCCGAGTAGCCGAGGCGGCGCGCCGGGCTCAGGTGGGTGTGCCGAGGCTTCAGCGTCTCGAGCTCGGCTTCGACCTGGTGCGGGTGCGCGCGAATCTCCTGCACCGAGACGATGTCGGGCCCCGTGGCGTCGAGCCACTTCGTGAAGCCCTTGCGCACCGCGGCGCGCAGGCCGTTGATGTTCCATGACGCGATTCGCACCTGGGTACGGCCGTGTAACATGCCCCCAGTGTCGCTCGAGCAGCTGTGCCTGAAGTGCGGTCTGTGCTGCGACGGCACCCTCTTCACGCACGTCGCGCTCACCGCCGAGGAGCAGCAGCGCCTGCCCTCGCTCGGCGGCGTCATCCGCCAGCGGTGCCCCGCGCTCGGCGGCGACCTGAAGTGCAGCGTCTACGCCGAGCGCCCGAAGGGCTGCTCGCGCTTCGTCTGCATGCTCGGCCGCGCCCTGGAGGACGGGGAGCTCCGCTTCGACGAGGCGCTCGCGCTCGTGCGCGAAGCCCGGGCCCTGCGCGAGCGCATCGACGCGCTCGTGCCCGGGCCCGGCTCGGCCATCTCGAGGGCGCGCCAGTACGAGGAGCGCGGCCCCGACGCGTCGGTCGCCGTCGAGGTCCGCGAGACCCGCCGCGCGCTCGAGGCGTTCTCGCGCCGCCACTTCCTCGGCCGGCACTGATGTTACCGGCCGGTGACGCGGGTTTCTCGCCCTCGGCTCCCGGGTAGCCTGTTAGTTAGCCCCCAGCGCGTGACTGAAATGGAGCGGTCGATGACCGTCGCGGCGGTCGGAGTCAGCAGCGCCGACGCGGCGCCGCTGGCGGCGCTCTGCGAAGAGCTCGGTGAAGCGCGCCGGCTCGCGCTCGTGGTCGCGCCGTACGACGGCGGCAGCGTGCCCGGCGCGGCGCGGTTCACCGAGGCGAAGGCGGGCATGGCGCTCGAGCCCGGCGGCCTGTACGTCGTCGCGAGGCGCGAGCCGCTGATCATCGATCAGGCCCGCTTCGCCGCGCCGGTGGCGGGCAAGCACGGCCCGACGGAGGCGCTGATCCGCTCGCTCGCGAAGGCTCCCGCGCGCGCGGTCGCCGTGCTGCTCTCGGGCGAGTCGCTGGGCCCGCTCGAGGCCGCGAGGGAGCTCAAGGGCGCCGGCGGAGTCTGTCTCGTGCAGGAGCCGGGCACCGCGCTGTTCGATGCGCTGCCCCGCGCGGCGCTGGCCGCGGGCGTCGCCGACGCGGTGCTCACGCCTTCGCAGCTCGGCCGCGAGCTGTCGCGGCTCGCGGCGCGGGTGCCGGTGCCCGACGCGCGCGCGCTGCCCGAGCCGGTGCAGGGCGTGCCCGCGGTCGCCCAGATCCTCGCGCTGCTCAAGGTCCGCTATGGCGTCGAGCTCTCCGCGTACAAGCCGGCCGCCGTGCTGCGGCGCATCGAGCGCAGCATGGCGCGCGCCGGCGTCGAAGACGTGGCGGAGTACGCGAAGGTGCTGCAGGCTGAGCCCGAGCGGCTCGCCGAGCTGCACGAAGAGCTGTTCATCCACGTGACCGAGTTCTTCCGCGACCCCGAGTCGTTCGCCGCCGCGAAGAGGCTCGTCTTCCCGGCGCTGCTCAAAGACCGGCCGGAAGACGAGCCGCTGCGCGTCTGGGTGCCCGGGTGCGCGACCGGCGAAGAGGCCTACTCGCTCGCCATCTCGCTGTGCGAGTACGCGCAGGAGCAGGGGTGGAAGGGCCGCGTGATGCTCTTCGCGACGGACATCAGCGGCCAGGCGGTGGAGCGCGCGCGCAGGGCGTTCTTCACGAAGGACCAGCTCTCGGGCGTGAGCGCGCAGCGCCTGCGCGAGTTCTTCGACGCGCAGGACGGCGGCTTCAAGGTGAAGAAGCCGCTGCGCGAGGTGTGCATCTTCTCTCGCCACGACGTCACGTCGAACCCGCCGTTCGCGCGGCTCGACCTCGTCTCGTGTCGCAACGTGCTCATCTACTTCAGCGCGGAGCTGCAGAAGCGCGTGCTGCCGGTGTTCCACTACGCGCTCAAGCCGGGCGGCTACCTGTGGCTCGGCCAGTCGGAGAGCCCGGGCACGCCGTCGAAGCTCTTTGCCCCGGCGGACAAGCAGCACAAGGTGTTCGTCAAGGTCGAGGCTCCGAAGGTCACGCCGGCGTTGTCGCGGTTCGCGCCGCCTCCGCACCTGCCGTCGGCCCCGGTGCAGGACGTGAGGGTCCCCGTCGAGTTCCAGAAGACCGCCGACGAGCTGGTGCTGTTCCGGTACGGGCCGCCGGGCGTGGTGGTGGACCACGAGCTCGAGGTTCAGCAGTTCCGCGGCCGCACGTCGCCGTACCTCAGCCAGCCGGCGGGGCAGCCCACGCAGAGCCTGCTCAAGCTCGCGGCCGCGAGCCTCGTCGGGCCGCTGCGCGTGGCGCTGAGGGCGGCGAAGAAGCAGAACGCGCCCGTGCGGCAGGAGGGCGTCGACGACGAAGGGAAGCTGGCGATCGAGGTGACTCCGCTGAATCCGCTGCAGCCGCCCAAGGAGCGGCTCTACCTCGTCGTGTTCGAGGAGCAGGCGAAGAAGGCCGCGGCCCGGCGCAAGGCGGCGCCGAAGAGGCCGGCGCGCAGCGCGGCGCTCCAGGTCGAGCAGCTTCAAGCCGAGCTCGAGCACTCCCGCGAGTACCAGCAGTCGCTGCGCGAGCAGTCGGAGGTCGCCCGGGAGGAGCTGACGTCGGCGAACGAGGAGCTCCAGGCGACGAACGAGGAGCTCAAGAGCACGAACGAAGAGCTCGAGACCGCGAAGGAGGAGCTGCAGACCACGAACGAGGAGCTGCGCAGCCTCAACGACGAGCTCACGAGCCGCAACGTCGAGCTGCTCGCGGCCTACGAGAAGCTGGCGCGCGGCGAAGACCGTTTCCGGATGATGGTCGAGAGCGTGAAGGACTACGCCATCTACATGCTCGACCCGAGCGGCGTGGTGACGAGCTGGAACGAAGGGGCGCGGCGGCTGAAGGGCTACGAGGCGGCCGAGATTCTGAACCACCACTACTCGCGGTTCTTCACGCCGGAAGACATCGCCGGGAGGCTGCCCGAGCTCGAGCTCGAGACGGCGCGCGTCGACGGCCGCTTCGAGGCCGAGGGCTGGCGGCTTCGAAAAGACGGCTCGCGGTTCTGGGCGAGCGTGGTGCTCACGCGCATGAACGACTCGACGGGGAAGCTGATCGGCTTCGCGAAGGTGACGCGCGATCTCACCGAGCGACGCCGCGCCGAGCTCGAGCTCGAGCGCAGCGAGCGCCGGGCGCGCCTGATGATCAGCGGCGTGAAGGACTACGCCATCTTCATGCTCGACCCCAGCGGCAACGTCGCGACGTGGAACGAGGGGGCCCGGCAGCTCAAGGGCTACACGGAGGAGGAGATCGTGGGGAAGTACTTCTCGATCTTCTTCCCAGCGGAGGACAAGGCCGCCGGCAGGTGCGAGCGCGAGCTCGAGCTCGCGACCCGAAATGGGCGCGCCGAAGACGAGGGCTGGCGCCTTCGCAAAGACGGCTCGCGCTTCTGGGCGAACGTCGTCATCACGCGCGTCGACGACCCCCAGGGCGGCATTCTGGGCTTCACGAAGGTGACGCGCGACCTGACGGAGCGCAAGCGCGCCGACGAGGCGCTGCGCGACGCGAACGAGCAGCTCGAGTCGCGCGTGCGGGAGCGCACCCGCGAGCTCGAGCAGGCGCTGCGCACGCGTGACGAGTTCCTCTCGATCGCCTCGCACGAGCTGCGCACGCCGCTCACCGGCCTGAAGCTGCAGCTGCAGCTCGGGCGGCGCAGCCTGCAGAGCAAGGGCGGCGACCCCAGGTGGGTCGAGGCGTTCGACAAGTCGCTCAAGCAGTCGATGACCCTCGAAGACCTCATCGAAGACCTGCTCGACGTGTCGCGCGTACAGACGGGGCGCCTCGACCTCGAGCTGACGGACGTGAACGTCTCGGCGCTCGTCGACGACGTGGCGCAGCGCATGATGCCGCAGCTTCAGCTCGCGAAGATTCCGCTGACGCTCGAGCTCGATCGCTCGCTCTCGGCCCGGTGGGACAAGCGCCGCATGACGCAGGTCTTGACGAACCTGGTGTCGAACGCGGTGAAGTACGCGCCGGGCGCGCCGCTGACGATGAAGGCGTCGAGAGACGGCGCCCTGGCGGTCATCGAGGTGGTGGATCAGGGGCCCGGCATCGCGCGGGGCAAGCAGGACCTCATCTTCGATCGCTTCGAGCGGGCCGGGGCGTCGCCGAACGCGGGCGGCCTGGGGCTCGGGCTGTTCATCGCGCGCCGCATCGTCGAGGTGCACGGCGGGCGCATCGAGGTCGACAGCGACCTGGGCAGGGGCGCGCGGTTCGTGGTTCGCATGCCGCTGACCGTGCGAGGCGACGGCGGCGCATGAGGCACGTGCTCGTCGCCGAAGACGACGTCGAGATCCGCTCCTCGGTGAAGGAGCTCCTCGAGAGCGAGGGGTACGTGGTGAGCGCCGTAGGCAGCGGGCGGGCGGCGCTGGAGCTGCTGCGGAAGGGCGGCGAGCTGCCGCAGCTGATCCTGCTCGACCTGATGATGCCCGACGTCGACGGCTTCGCGTTCCGGGAGCACCAGCGCAACGACGCCGCGATCGCGGGCATTCCGGTGCTGCTGATGAGCGCGGGCGGAGACCTGCCGGCGAAGGCCGGCCAGCTCGGGGCTGCGGGCTACCTGCGCAAGCCCTTTCTCGACCTCGAGACGATTCTGAAGACGGTCGCTCGGTTCTTCCCGACCCCCTGAGTCAGCGGCACATCGTCATCAGGTAGACCTCGTCGGTCTCGACCTGGGTCGCGGTGACGCCCTCGGTGTCGAAGACGACCAGGCCCCGCTGCGGGGTGGCGATGGGCATCGGGCGGCGGCCCGGCGCGAGGTCGATGCCGGCGTCGGACCTGCCGAGCCACATCGAGAAGACGCGCGGCGACGCGACGCCGGCCTGCCAGGCGGCGAGCTGGAACTGGCTCACCTCGAGCAGGTCGATGTCGGCCGCGGTGGTGAGGGGCGTGCCGTTCTGGCAGGTGACGCTCGTCGAGAGGGTGCACGAGGCCACGAAGAGCTGCCGCGCCATCGCGCCGCCGGCGAGGTAGGCGCTCGCGACGCCGCCGTCGAAGACGAAGAACGACGGGTCCTGCCCCATCGCGAGCGAGCCCTCGGTCGGGGTCATGCCGCTCGGCGTCACGAAGGCGCGGCGGATGCGCCCGTCGGTGCGATCGTGAGAGAACGTGAAGGCTCCGCCGCCTGCGGGCGCGAGCATCGTGCGCCGGCCGAGCGTGTCGTACGGGTCGGCGCTGAACGCGGGCGAGCCCATCGGCGGCGGCAGCGTCGACGAGAAGCCGCTGAGGCGAACGCCCGGGGTGTCGGTGACGGCGAGCACCAGCCGGCCCGCCGCCTCGTCGACCGCGACGGCGACCTCGGTCGGGTTCATCACCGTCATGGCGAGCAGCGCGCCGCCGCCGGTCAGGTTCGAGCGGCCCGTCAGCGGGTCGAGCGACGCGACCATCACCCGCTTCGTCGTCGGCAGCTCCTCGGCCCAGGCGGCCACGATGAGCGAGCCGCTCGCGGCGATCGCCGGGAGCGACGCCTTCGCCGCCGCCTCGACGGTGACCGACGGGGGTACGGGGTCCGACAGGGTGCCGTCGGCCTTCAGCACGCGCGCCGCGACCTTCTCGCCCTCTTCGTAGAGCACGAGCACCGACTCGCCGCCGGGCACCGCCACGGCCACCGGCCTGCGCGAGACGACTCCAGCCGACCGGCTCACGTTCACCGGAGCGCTGCGGTCGACGACGCCGTCGCAGTCGTTGTCGAGGCCGTCGCACCTCGTCTCGACGCGCTGGTACTGCGGGCCGTAGGCAAAGTCGCAGGTGGCGCCCGCGTCCGAGCAGCCGGCCGACGCGCCCGCGCACACGCCCTTCTGCAGCGGGCACGCGCGCGAGACGCCGTCGTCGATGACGCCGTCGCAGTTGTTGTCGAGCCCGTCGCAGACCTCGACGCCGGCGACGACTGCCCCGGTGCACCTGCCCCAGGTGCCGTCGGTGCCGCACGTCTGCCGGCCCGGCTTGCAGGTGCCGACCGAGCTGCCGCACTCGCGCACCGAGCCGACGCTGCAGCGGTCTTCACCGCCGTCGGGGCTGCAGCGCAGCTTGCTCCGGCACGGCTCGGCGACCGGCGTGAAGCAGCCGGCGAGGAGCAGCACCAGGGCGCAGGACCTCATGTTCCGGGTCGGGCTGCGCTGTTCGTCAGGTCGTCGAACGGTACTGCGGTTCGACAACCACACTCTCGGTCGCGCAGCCCTCATCTGGACTGCTGACGGTAGTTCTTTCCGCCGTCGTTGAACCAGAGGCTTCCGCGCTCGCGGTACCCGGCAGCGTCGCCGGGCGCCCGGCACGACAGGCCCACGTGCAGCGCGAGCTCGACCTCGGTGCCGCGCGCCACCCCGGGCAGAAAGAAGAACCCGCTCACCACCGGGCTCGGCACGTCGGTGCTGCGCAAGATGCGCGTCGTCTTCCAGCCGTCGGTGGTGTAGCGCAGCTCCTGCCAGGTCACCTGAACGACGCTGAAGCCGCGCTCCAGCCAGCCCTGCGCGCGCGCGTACGCCTGGACCTCGGGGGTCTTCGCGTCGACGTGAAAGTGCACGACGCTCGAAGGAGGAAGCTCGGGGATGCGTGCGCGAAACGGAGCAGCGTGACGAGGCGACGCTTCGAGGGTCGGCATGACCGACGCCTATAGCGCACCGGATCCGATCGAGGTCAACCGCGCGCGGGGGTCACGAGCGCGAGCGAGACGACCGAGCCTGCGCGCGCGCGAATCTCTCGCGACTCGACGAGGCGGCCCTCGCAGTCGACGGCCTCCATGCGCAGCGGCGCGGCCGCGGGCAGCGTGAAGTCACGGCGCGAGCCGTCGTGCAGCCGAAACGCCGACGTCTTCTCGAGCAGCTGCGCGCCCGGCAGGAGCCGGTTCTCGACGCTGCGGTAGTCGTCGTCGTCGCTCCACAGGTGCACCGCGCAGACGTCGTGGCCGGTCACGTTCTGCAGCGAGACGAGTACGGTGCGCTCCGGCTCGAGCGCGGCGCGGCCATGCAGGCAGCCGGCGGAAGAGAGCAGTGTGACGAACAGAAAGCAGGAGCGCAGCGTGACGAGACCCAGACGCATCGTGAGGTGGAACCCCCGGCCCTCAGGCCATGTGCAATGTAGGTGCCCTGTATACACGGTCTGTTTAACCTGGCCAGCTTTCGCGTGTTGGTGAAGGTGTGAGTGTGAGTGCGGTGGCGAACCCGAAGCTCCAGCTGATCAGCAGCCGCGCGGCGACCGACGCGGAGCTGTGCCGCGACTTCCTCTCGGGTGACTCGCAGGCGTTCGGCGAGCTGGTGCGCCGCCACCAGGACCTCGTGTTCCGGCTCGTGCGCCGTTACGCGAAAGACACCGACGCCGCGCTCGAGCTCGCGCAGCGCGCGTACCTGCAGGCGTTCGAGGCCGCGCGCCGCGCGCTCCCTCGCATCTCGGCGGCGGCGACCAGCGGCGGCGACGTGCCGTTTCGCTCGTGGCTGGTGCGCATCGCCATCAACCTCGGCAAGAACCAGCTGCGGGACGCGAAGCGGTGGCAGAGCGCTCCGGTCGAAGAGATCGATCGCGAGAAGCGGCTCGAGCCCACCGCGACCGAAGCGCTCGAGCGGGCGCAGCGCGAGGCGCTCACGCGCGACGCCGTGCTCGAGCTGCCGAAGCGCCAGCGCGAGGTCTTCACCCTCCGCATCGACGGCGGGCTGTCGTTCGCCGAGGTCGCCGAGGCCCTCGGCATCAGCGAGGGCAACGCCAAGAGCCACTTTCATTACGCCGTGAAGCGCCTGCAGGAGCTCGTGCAGGCGCGCCTGTCGGGAGAGCCGTCATGACCTGCGATGAAACCGAAGTCGAGCTCGTCACCTCCGAGGCGCTGTCGCCCGGTGCCGCTGCGCACCTGCAGTCGTGCGCGAAGTGCCGCGCGTTTCAGTCGAGCAGCGCGCAGCTCGTGAGCGACGCCGCGCTGCCGCCGCCGTCGGCCGAAGAGAAGGCGCGGCTGTCGACGCTCGCTCCGCGCGTGCACGCGGGGTTCCAGCGCGTCGAGCGCCGGCGGTCTTTCGCGCGCCGCGTGGTGAGCCTCGCGGTGGCCGCGTGCCTCGGCGCCGCCGTCGCCTCCGCCGCGCTGCTTTCGCGGCTGCCGGGCCCCGACGCCGAGCAGCCCGTCGCCGTCTCGTACGAGCTCGGCTTCCCCGACCTCGAGCCCGCTTCGTCATCGGACACCGAAGACGAGCTCGAAACCTTCGAAGTGTCCTGGCCGTCACCCTACTGAGGAGAAGTCATGAAGAAGCTCATCGCCGCCGTGCTGCTCGCCGTCTCTGCCGTCTCGTTCGCTGCTCCGCCGCCGCAGCCGCCCGCGAAGGGCGCCGCCGACTCGGACCCGGGGCTCGGCGGCTGGGACGACGACCGCTTCGAGGAGCGCCGCGAGCAGCGCGAGAAGCGCATGCGCATGATGCTGGTGGTCGGCATGGCCGAGGCGCTGAGCCTCTCGGAGGCCGAGGCGATTCGCCTGGCCGACAAGATCAAGGCGTTCGACGACAAGCGCAAGCCGCTGCGCGAGCAGATGTTCGCGTCGATGAAGCTGCTGAAGGCGGCGGCCGACGGAGACACGGCGGCGCTGCCGAAGGTCGATCAGGCGACGACCGCGGTGCTCGACCTGCGGCAGCAGATGGCGGCCGTCGACAAAGAGATGTTCCTCTCGGTGTCGAAGGACCTGGCGCCCCAGAAGCGCGCGCAGCTCGCCATCTTCCTCGCGAAGTTCATGCGCGAGGGGAAGGGCGGCGGCATGCGCGGTGGCCGTCATCACCGGTAGCTCGAGGCACTGCGGCATTCAACGCGCGCCGTTGACGGGCTTGCATTGATACTGTCCCGGTGTGCTCCGCGCGCTGCTCGCCGCCGCCGTGCTCCTCGAGGCGAGCGCGTGCGCCACGCTGAGGCCCGAGTGCTCGGCGCACGGCGGCGAGCCCTGGCTCGAGCTCGAGACCGAGCACTTCGTCGTGCGCACGAACCTCACGCAGGGCGAAGGGCGGGCGGCGATCTTGAAGCTCGAGCGCTGGTACGCGGTGGTGCGGCGCGCGTTTCCCTCGACCTCCGAGCCGCCTCCGCGCCTCGAGGCGGTCATCTTCAGCGACCCACGCCAGCTGGAGGACCTGGCCGGCAGCACGAGCATGCTCGGTCGACCGCTGCGCGACTGGCACGGGCCCCTGCTCCTGCTCGGCAACACGCTGTACCAGTTCGAGACGCAGACCGAAGACGCGCTCGTGCTCCACGAGCTCACGCACGCCATCGAGCGGTCGGCGTTCGCGCGGCAGCCGCGCTGGCTCGCCGAAGGGCTCGCCACCTACTTCGAGACCGCGAAGGTCGACGAGACCGGCGCCGCGCGCATCGGCGACCCGAAGCTCGAGTGGCTCAAGACCGTGCACCGCGGCACCCACCTGCCGCTCGACGCGCTGTGGGAGTGGGACGCGGCTCCCACCGACGTCCGCCAGGCGTCGGCGTGGTTGTTCGTGCACTTCCTCTACCACCGCAAAGAGAAGCAGTTCAGGCGCTGGCTGCAGGCCCTCGCGCAGGGCATGGAGCCGCGCTTCGCGTTCGCGAACGCGTTCGAGGGCCGCACCGTCGAGCAGCTCGACGCCGAAGCCAACGAGTACGTCGAGAGCGGCAAGTACCGCGCCCAGATGTTCGTCATCGAGCCCATTCGCGAGTACGTCGGCGAGGCGCTGATGTCCGATGCGCGGGTGCACGCGCTGTTCGCGCGCATCGCGGCCGCCGTGCGCGGCAGCGAGCCGTGGCGCGAGCGCGTTCAGGAGGAGCTGACCCATGCGCTCGAGCTCGACCCGACCGACGCGCTCGCGCTGGAGCTCAAGATTCTCGCGGCCGCAGGCCAGCCGATGCTCGAGGAGGCGCGCACCCTCATCACCTCGCACCCCGACGACCCGCGCGGCTGGCGGCTCGCCGCGGCCCAGCTCGCCCGCGCGGGCGACCTCGAGGGCGCTCAGGAGTCGCTCGAGAAGGCGAACGCGCTCGTGCCCGACGACCCCGACGTGCTGCGCGAGCTCGGCGGCGTGCTGGAGGCGAGCGGGAAGGGCGCCGAGGCGCTGCCGCTGGTGGTGAAGGCCTCGCGGCTGGCGCCGCACCGCTACGAGCTGCAGCTCACCCTGGCGCTGATGCTGGCGCGCGCGAACCGCTGCGCCGAGGCGACGCTCGCGTACCAGCACGCGAGCGAGCTGCTCGACGAGCGCATGGACCGCGCGAAGTTCACCGAGCGGTCGAAGCCGTACCTCGACCGCTGCGAGGGTTCATATTGAGCTGCTTTACGATGCCGTAAAAATAGAACAGATTTACTGTACATAGAGCGGTCGGTAGATCTTCGGCCGCATGAGGCTCAAGGTCATCGCGCTGGTCGCATCGCTCGCCGCGGGGCTGGCCGCCGCCGAGCTCGCGGCCCGGGCGCTGCACCGCGGGGCCTACCCGTACCTGAACCTCTTCGAGCCCGACGCGCGGTACGGCGTGCGCCTCGCCCCGAACGCGTCGACGCGCGTGCGCAGCCGCGACGGGCGCATCACCGACATCGCGACCAACGCGCTCGGCTTCCGCGGCCCCGACTGGCCGCGCGGGAGCCCGGCCGGCCGCCGCGTGCTGCTGCTCGGCGACTCGCAGGTGCTCGGCTACGGGGTGGCGTTCGAGGACACGATGGGCGAGCAGCTGCGAAGGCTCGGCGGCGCCGAGGTGCTCGCGGCCGCGGTGCCGTCGTGGGGCCCGCACGAGTCGGTGCTCGCGCTGCAGGAGCTCGCGCCCGTGTTTCAGCCCACCGACGTCGTGTTCGTGGCGAACGCCGCCAACGACTGGTTCGAGACGCTGCCCAACGTGCGGAGGACCTCGGCGCGCGACGGCTGGGCGGCGCTGCCCGGCGACGCGCCCGCGAGAGCGTTTCCGCTGCGAGGCTGGCTGCTCGGCCGGTCGCACCTGGTGCTCGCGGCGCGGCAGCTCCTGCACTTCGTCGGGCCGGCGGAGTCGCCGGTGGCGGTGACCCCGCAGCGGCTCGCGCGGGAGGCGGCGCGGCTCGGCAGCCTCAAGCCCGTGCTCTCGCGCGCGCTCGAGGCCTGCCGGCTTCCGTCGTGCCGGATGTCGGCGGCCGCGCTGCCGCTCGACGTGCAGGTGAGCGCGGCCGAGTGGAAGAAGTACCGCGGCGCGGCCGTCGAGCTGTCGGGCACCGAGGAGCTGCTCGAGGGCTTCGTCGCCGACGCGCGCTCGCTCGGCGTGCCGGCCGTGAACCTGCTCGAGCCGCTGCGGGCCGCCGAGCCCGGCGCGTTTCTCCCCGACGACTACCACCTCTCGCCGCACGGGCACCGCGCGGTGGCGCGGGCGCTCCAGGGCCTGCACGCGGAGGCGAGGCGATGATCGCGACCGAGGGTCTCTCGCGCGTGTTCCTGAGGGCGGTCGCGCCGGTGGTGTGGCGCGGCGCGGCGCCGGTGGCTGCGCGGCTCGAGGGCTTCGCCGCCACCGAGGCCGGCAGCGCGCTCGACATGCTGAAGGCGGCGGAGCTCGCCGAAGACCCGCTCCTGCGCCGGCTCTTCTTCAGGCACGCGATGGACGAGGCGCGCCACGCGCGCATGTTCCGCGAGGCGGCGCGCGCGCTCGCCGAGGGCGGCGCTCCGGCGGCGAACGAGTACCAGCTCATTCACGCGCGCCGGCAGAACCTCTTCGCGTGGCTGCCGCTGACCGAGTTCCTCGCGTTCGTGCACCTCGCCGAGCGCCGCGGCGAGCTGCAGTTCCAGGTGCTGCAGCGGCACTTCCAGCACGAGCCCGGGCTCGAGCGGCTCTTCGCGCGCATCGCGAAGGACGAGAGGTTCCACGTCACGTACAGCGGCCGCTGGCTCGAGGCGCGGCGGCGCGAGGGCGGGGCGGGCGAGGTGCGCGCTGCGCTGCTCAAGGTGCGCGCCCGCCGGGCGTGGGAGTCGTGGCGCCGGGCCGGCCGCGTGCTGGGAGACCTCACGAGCCGCGTGCTGCTCGGCGCGCTGTACCTCGTGGTGCTGCCGCTGTTCGTGCTGCTCGCCCGGGCAGCCGACCGGCCGGCGCGGGGCTGGCAGAAGCGCCGGGGCCTCGAGGCGAACCTCGACGCGGCGCGGAGGTTGTTCTGATGAACGTGCTCGGCATCAGCGCGTTCTTCCACGACGCCGCGGCCGCGCTGCTGGTCGACGGGGAAGTCGTCGCCTGCGCGCAGGAAGAGCGGTTCAGCCGCATCAAGCACGACGCCGCGCTGCCGGTGGAGGCCGCGCGCTTCTGCCTCGGGCAGGCCGGGCTCACCATGGCCGACGTCGACCACGTCGTCTTCTACGAGAAGCCGCTGCGCAAGTTCGAGCGGCTGCTCGTCACGCACCTGCGCGAGTTCCCCAAGGGGCTGCTGCAGTTCCCGCGCGCGATGGCGACGTGGCTGGGCCAGCGCCTGTGGATCGAGAGCGACCTCTGCAAGGGGCTCGGCTGCACGCGGGAGCAGCTGCTCTTCTGCGAGCACCACCTCTCACACGCAGCCAGCGCGTTCTTCAGCTCGCCGTTCGAGCGCGCGGCGGTCGTGACGGTCGACGGGGTCGGCGAGTGGGCGACGACCTCGATCTACCGCGCGGAGTCGAGCGCTTCAGGCTCGAGCGTCGAGCTGCTCGAGGAGCTGCACTTCCCCCACTCCATCGGCCTCTTGTACTCGGCGCTCACCGCGTACCTCGGCTTCGAGGTGAACGAGGGCGAGTACAAGGTGATGGGGCTGTCGGCGTACGGCCAGCCGCGCTTCCTCGAGGCGCTCGAGAGGGTCTGCAGCATCGGCGACGACGCGTCGCTCACGCTCGACGCGCGGTACTTCTGCTACCCGCGCAGCGCCACGAAGAGCTTCACGCCCGAGCTCGAGGCGCTGCTCGGGCCGGCGCGGGTGCCCGGCGCTCCGCTGAGCTTCCCGGCGCGCGACGATGAGTCGCAGCGCTTCGCCGACGTCGCGGCGAGCCTGCAGGTGCTGACCGAGCGGTACATGCTCGCGCTGGCGCGCCGGGCCCACGCGCTCACCGGCGAGAGCGCGCTCTGCCTCGCCGGAGGCGTGGCGCTCAACTGCGTCGCGAACCGGCGCGTGCAGGTCGAGGGGCCGTTCGAGCGCGTGTTCGTGCAGCCGGCGGCGGGCGACGCGGGCGGAGCGCTCGGCTCGGCGCAGTGGGTGACGCACGTGCTCGGCCGCACCCCGCGCCGCGCGCCGCTGCGGCACGCGTTCCTCGGGGCCGCCTGGGCGCCCGCCGACATCGCGCGGTTTCTGGACGACTGCGGAGTCGAGCACGACGTCTTCACCGACCGCGCGCTGCTCGACGACGAGGTCGCGCGCCTGCTCGCCGAGCAGCAGGTGGGCGGCTGGTTCCAGGGCCGCTTCGAGTGGGGGCCGCGCGCGCTCGGGGCGAGGTCGATCATCGCCGACGCGAGAGACCCGAACGCGCAGGACCGCGTGAACCGCAAGATCAAGTTCCGTGAGAGCTTCAGGCCGTTCGCTCCGGCGGTGCTGGCCGACGAGGCCGGCCGCTGGTTCGAGCTCGACGCTCCGGCCGACGACCTGCTCGCCCCGTTCATGTGCTCGGTGGTGCCGGTGCGCCCCGAGGTCCGCGGCGAGCTGCCGGCGGTGACGCACGTCGACGGCACCGCGCGCGTGCAGGTCATTCACGCGCAAGACAACCCGCGCTTCCACTCGCTCGTCGAGGCGTTCCGCCGGCGCACCGGCGTCGGCGTGGTGCTCAACACGTCGATGAACCTGAAGGACGAGCCGCTCTGCGCGTCGCCGGCCGAGGCCTACGCCGTGTTCGCGCGGTCGGACCTCGACTTCCTCGTGCTCGAGAACTGCCTGATTCGAAGGAGGCCCGCGTGAGACCCATCACACCCGCGCTGCAGACCGCCCGCGCCGCCGCATCGCCCGCACGCAGGCGGCGCTCCGGCTTCGTCTTCGTCGAGCTGTGTCGTGCCCTGCTTCAAAGTGGCCGGTGGTGGCTGATTCCGTTCGTCGCAGTGCTCGCGTTGTCGGCGGCGCTGCTCGCGGCGGTGGCAGCCGTCGAGTACGTCGCGCCGTTCGTCTACACGATTTTCTGAAGGGAAGAGGTCATGAGGAAGAGTGCGTTGCTGTGGGTGGGGATGCTGTCGGGCTGCCTGGTGGTCACGAGCGAGACGGCTCCAGCCGGGCCGCAGCCGGCCCTGCAGAACGAATCACTGGCGCCGGTGGCTCCGGCGATTCGCGAGGCGACACTGGCTCCGCAGTGCGCGGCCGAGGGCACGGCGTGCTCGGCGGACGCGGATTGCTGCGGTGCTGCGTACTGCACGAACCACTTCACGTACCTGCCGCCGGTGTGCGAGCCGAAGCTGGCGGACGGGAGCTTCTGCTTCGACGAGGTGCAGTGCCTCACCGGGGCGTGCACGAGCGGGCGCTGCGGCACGGTGGCGTGCTCGGCGGCCGTCGGTGAAGAGTGTGAGCTCGACGCCGACTGCTGCGGCGGGTTCTGCTTCAACTACACGTACGCTCCGCCGGTCTGCCGGGCCCCGCTGCCGGGCGGCGCGTCTTGCTACGACGATCTGCACTGCGCCAGCGGAAGCTGCCAGCTCGGTTCATGCGCGCCATGAGGCTCTCGCGAAAGCACTTCCTCATCGGGACCGGCGCCGCGCTGCTCGCGCGGTGCGGGCCGCCGATGGCCGACGCGCTGACGGGCGGCCACCCGGTGGGTGTGCTGCCGGGTGACGCCGGGGCGGATGCCGGCGAAGCCGACGCGGGCGTGACGCACGACGCGGGAGAGCCCGACGCGGGCGCCGTGCCGGACGCGGGCCCGCCCGATGCGGGCCCGCCCGACGCCGGCGTGACGCCCCAGTGCCCGGAGACGGCGTACGACCAGATCGGGCCGTGTCACCGGCCGAACGCTCCGCTGCGGACGCTGCTGTCGCAGCCCGGCGACGGCCCGCCGCTGTTCATCACGGGCCTGGTGACCGGCAAGGGCTGCGGAGTCATCGCGGACGCGGAGATCGACCTGTGGCACGCGAACACGCAGGGCACGTACAGCGACCTCAACGTGTGCGGCGGCACCGACGGAGCGACGTTCCGCTGGCGCGGCCGCCAGCTCTCGCGCGCCGACGGGAGCTGGGGCTTCGAGAGCATCTACCCGGGCTCGTTTCAGAACCGGCCGATTCACATTCACATGCGGGTGAGCGCGCCGGGCTACCGGCCGCTCATCACCCAGATCTACTTCCAGGACGACCCGTTCCTGCCCAACGAGGGGCCCAAGCCGCCGACGCTCGTCATCGTGCCGCGGTACCAGGGCGTCGAGCGTCACGGCGTGTTCAACATCGTGCTCGCGGCGGTCTGAAGCCCGGGAATGCCCGGGCAGGCCCGGCAGTTCACTGCCGCCCGATGTTTCGCTGTCTGCCGGTCTTCGCTCTCGCCCTGACCGGCTGTCTGCGCCTGCTCACGGCCCCGGTGCCGATGAAGGCGGAGAAGCAGCTCGCCGAGCCGCCCGCGAAGTGCCTGGTCGTCTTTCTCCCCGGTGTGGCGGATCGCGCCGGCACGTTCGCCGCCGAAGGGTTCGTCGAGGCGCTGAAGGAGCGGGGGCTCTCGATCGACACGGTCGCGGCCGACGCCACCGTCGGCTACTACCTGCGCGGCATCGAGGCGCCGCTCATCGAGCGCGACGTCGTCGGCCCGGTGGCGCGCGGCTACGACCAGGTGTGGATGGTGGGCGTCTCGATGGGCGGCTTCGGCGCGCTGCACTACGCGGCGTCGTTCCCGGGCCGGCTCGACGGGGTCGTCGTCTTCGCGCCGCACCTCGGCGAAGAGACGGTGCTGCAGCAGATCCGCGACGCGGGCGGGCTCGACCGGTGGCAGCCTCCGCCGCCGGAGCGCTTTCACGGCGCGAACTACACGGAAGACACGTGGCGGTGGCTCAAGTCACGGTCGCCGCGCACCGAGCTGCACCTCGGAGTCGGCGCCGTCGACGCGGTCACCGGCGACGCGGCGCTGCTGGTCCCCGCGGCGGATCATGTCTACCGCGACGGCGGCGGCCACTCGTGGTCGACGTGGCGCCGGCTGTGGAACCGGTTCCTCGACGAGAGCTCGCTTCGCGAGCGCTGCGGGTGATCCGGCGCGTTTTCCTTCGCACGCGGTGAAGCTCAGGTGTCGTACAGTCAGCGCCCGCCATGCCCGCACCCGTCGTCGGAATCGACTTAGGAACCACCCACAGCCTCGTCGCCGTGATGAAGGGCGACCGGCCCGAGCTGATCCCCAACCGCTTCGGCAAGCGGCTGACGCCCAGCATCGTGGGCCTCGACAAGAACGGCCAGGTGCACGTCGGCGAGTCGGCGAAGAACCAGCTCGTCTCGGCGCCCGACCGCACGGTGCTCGAGGTGAAGCGCATCATGGGCACCTCGCAGAAGGTCTCGCTCGGCGACCGCACCTACTCTCCGCAGGAGATCTCGGGCTTCATCTTGAAGGCGCTCAAGGAAGACGCCGAGCGCGCGCTGGGCGACACCGTCGTCGAGGCCGTCGTCACGGTGCCGGCCTACTTCACCGACGCGCAGCGGCAGGCGACGAAAGACGCCGGCGCGCTCGCGGGCCTCAAGGTCGAGCGCATCTTGAACGAGCCGACCGCCGCGGCGCTCGCGTACGGCATCGACCACCTCGACAAAGAGCAGTTCGTGCTCGTCTACGATCTCGGCGGCGGCACGTTCGACGTCAGCGTGCTCGAGATGTTCGAGGGCGTGCTCGACGTGAAGGCGAGCGCCGGCAACAACCACCTCGGCGGCTCCGACTTCGACGCCGCGATCTCCGAGTGGCTCATGCAGGCGGCCGAGGCGCTGGGCCTCGACATCCGCAACGACGCGAAGGCGAAGGCGCGGCTCAAGGTCGCGGCCGAGGCGGCGAAGATCGAGCTGTCGAACGTGATGGAGACGCACATCAACATCCCCTTCCTCGGCGTGAAAGACGGCACGCCCCTCTCGCTCGAGATCGACCTGTCGCGCGAGACGCTCGAGAAGCTGCTCGGCAACATGCTCGAGAGCACGATCAAGCCGATCGAGACGGCGCTCAAAGACGCGAAGCTCGAGAAGGCGACGGTCGCCGAGGTGATCCTGGTCGGCGGCAGCTCGCGCATCCCGCTCGTGCACCAGCTGCTGACGAAGTTCTTCGGCAAGGCGCCGAAGGGCGGCGTGCACCCCGACGAGGCGGTCGCGCTCGGAGCGGCGATTCAGGCGGGGCTGAAGAGCGGCACCATCAAGAGCGGCAACAGCATCATGATCGCCGACGTCGCTCCCTTCACGCTCGGCGTCGAGGTGCAGGGCTCGGCGAGAGATCAGAAGGTGACCGGCCTGTTCAGCCCGATCATCCCGCGCAACTGCAAGGTGCCGGTGTCGCGCACCGAGACGTACTACACGACGAGCGACAACCAGCGCGCCGTCGACGTGCGCATCTACCAGGGCGAAGACCGGTTCGTCCGGAACAACACGTTCCTCGACGCGTACACGGTCGACGGCATGCCGCCGAAGCCGGCGGGGCAAGAGAGCATCGACATCACGTTCACGTACGACATCAACGGCATCTTGAACGTGAAGACGCGCATCAACTCGACCGGCAAAGAGGCGGCGCTGATGGTCGACAAGAGCGGCCAGCGCATGTCGCAGCTCGAGCGCGACGAGGCGCAGAAGCGCATCGACCGCGAGTGGAAGTCGACGGGCGGCGCCGGCGCCGCGCCGAAGCCGTCGTCACCGCCGCCGCCCGCCGCGGACCCGCTGCTGAAGAAGGCGGAAGAGAAGCTGAAGACCGCTCCGGCCGGCGCGCGCGACGGGCTCGAGGCGAAGATCAAGGCGCTGCGCGAGGCGCGGGCCGGCTCGGATGCCGCGAAGGCGTCGAAGGCCGAGGCCGAGCTCACCGACGCGCTGTTCGACCTCGAATGATCTCGGAGCTGAAGAAGGCCGTCGTCATCGCGCCCGAAGACATCGGCGCGCGGCTCGAGCTCGCCAAGGCGTTCGCGGCGCAAGGCCAGCTGCCCGAGGCGATGAAGCAGCTGCAGCGCGCGCTGCGCATCGACCCCGACCACGTGCACGCGCGGCGCCTGCACGCCGAGCTCACGAAAGAGCTCAACAACCGCCCCGAGGGCTGGTGGAGCACCGCGCTGGACCACCTCGAGCGCCACCGCCTCGACGACGCCATCCTCTTCGGGCGCGCCGCCTGCGAGCGCGAGGCCGAAGAGCACAAGCGCTGGGCCGAGCTCGCGACGTGGTGCGCGCGGCGCCGGCTGACCGAGCGGGCGCGGCTGTGCTTCGGGCGCGCGCTGCACATCACGCAGCGCGAGGCGCGCATCGTCGAAGACCGCGACAAGCTGCTCGCAGCGATGGGCGAAGACGACGCGGTCGATCTGTACTCCGAGGCTCCGCTCGGGCCGCTGCACGACGCGCTGTCGCTGCTCGTCGACGGCGACATCATCGGCGCGAAGCGCGTGCTCGCGATGGCCGACGAGAGCCTGCAGAGCACCGGCTTCTTCCACCGCATCCGCGGCGAGGTGTGGCTGTCGGAGGGCGAGACCGACCGCGCGAAGAAGGCGTTCGAGAAGGCGAAGGAGTTCGACGCCCGCCCGTACCGGCCCGGCAAGCTCGCGAAGCTGATCGACGTTCGCACGGCGGGCCACATCGGCGTGCTCGGGTGGACGGAGTACGGCGGCGCGGTCTCGGCGCTCGAGGCGCTCGCGGTCGTCGGTGAGGGCCAGCTGCGCTTCACCGGCAACGTGGGCAACCACATCAAAGAGTCGTGCTCGGTCGCGTTCACCTGCCTCAAGGCGAAGGGCGCGGAGCTCGGCATCGACGGGCTGGTGACGGGCATGGACCTGCACCTGCACTTCACCGACATCGAGACGACGAAAGAGGGCTTCAGCGCGGGCCTCGCGTTCACGCTCGCGGGGCTCTCGGCGCTGCGGCGGCAGCCGCTGTTCCCGCGGCTCGCGACGACCGGCGCCATCACGCTGCACGGCGACGTGCAGCGCATCGAGGGCATCTACGAGAAGGTGGTGGCGGCGCGCATCGCGGGCGTGCGGCGGCTGCTCTACCCGCGCGGGAACTCGGCCGACGTGAAGGCGCTCGCGCCGATCGTGACGCAGGGCATGGAGCTGTTCCCCGTCAGCTCGCTGAACGAAGCGCTCGAGCACGCGTTCGTGTGACCTGGCCGAGCAAACCGGCTCCGTGGCTGGCGCTCTGGGCGGCGTTCTGCGCCGCGTGCGTGAGCGGGTTTCCGCCGTGCGTGGACCTGCCGGCTCACGGCGCGCAGCTGCAGACGCTCGCCGAGGTGTTGCGGGGCGGGCCGGCTGCCGCTTGGTACGCGCCGGGCTTCTCGGTGGGCTACGGGCTGACGACCTGGCTGTTCCTCCCCGCTGCGTGGCTCGTGAACGGCGCGTTCGCAGCGAAGCTCGCGGCGTGGACGGCGCTGGTGATGATCCCCGTCTCGGTCGCGGTGCTCGCGCGCGCTCTCGACCGGCCGTGGACGCTCGGCGTGCTCGCCGCGCCGATGGGGTTCTGCCTGTCGTACTGGTACGGGTTTCTGCCGACGCTGTTCGCGGTGCCGTTCGTGCTGTTCGGCTGGGCGCACGTGGTGCGCGGCCGGCTCGCGCTGGTCGCCGTGAGCGGGCTCTTCGTCTTGCTGTGCCACTTCATGGCGTTCGCCGCGTTCGCGGCGGGTGTGCTCGCGCTGCGCCCGCGCTTCGCGCTGCTCGCCGCCGGTGTCGGGGTGCCGTCGTGCGTGGCGCTGCCGCGGATCATCGAGCTGATCCAGCGGAGCGGCGCCGCCGCGCTGCCGACGCGCTATCACCTCGACGCGCACCTGCTGGGCACGGTGCGGCAGTACCCCTGGGGCGCGAGGGTCTCGTTCTGGCTGAACGTCGCGCTGCTCGTCGTGCTCGTGGCGTTCGCGCTTCGCCGCCGCGCCTCGGTGCCGCGGGCGGCGGCGGCGCTCGCGGCGAGCCAGGTGCTGCTGTTCGCGCTGATGCCGGACGACCTCGCCGGCGCGTGGCGCGTCGGCACGCGGCTCGCGGTGTTCGCGGCGCTGAGCTGCCTGTTGCTGTGGCCCGCGGCCGCGGTGCCGCGCGCGCTGTACGCGGTGCCGCTCGCCAGCGCGCTCTTCATCGCGCAGGTGCACTGGTGGTTCGCCGGCGCCACCGCAGGGCTCGCGGAGGTGACGGCGCTCGCTCCACCCGCGGGCCCGCACGGCGGGGTGTCGCTGATCGGCCGCGAGGTGCCTCCCGCGAAGCTCACCCTGGCCGAGCATCTGCCCGAGTGGTGGACGGCGCGCTGGGGCGGCGTCGGCACGCACTTCTTCGCCGACGCAGACCACCAGGCCGTGCGGCGCTCGACGGCCGAGCCCCTGCCGGCGTTGAACGGCGTGCTCGTCTTCGGGCCGGGGCCGCTGCCCGACGCGCTCGCGGGCTACCGGGTCGTGCAGCAGGCCGGCGCCTGGCGGAGGCTCGAGAGGCCTCGCGAGTGACGCGGCGAAGAGCCCGCATTCTCGAACGAGGCCCGGCGGAAGAAGGCTGCTGTCGAAGCTGCCGACGCCCGAGGCGAAGGAGCGACCCGTCAGTGTGAGACGCGCTGCGCGAGGCCCCAGCTGCTCAGGAACGTGAGCACGACCTCGCCGAGCTCGAGCTTCGCGCCGACCGCGAGCTGAGCGCTGCCTCCGGGCGGCAGCGCCTGCCCCTGCACGACGACCTTCGACGAGGCCTCGGGGCACCGCGTGATCTGCCAGCCCGTCGGCTCGTGCAGCAGCGTGCAGTGCTGGCGCGAGATGCTCTCGTCGCTCAGCACGAGGTCGTTGCCCTCGGCCCGCCCGATGGAGGTCGGCGACCCGTCGCGGTTCGGCTCGAGCACGAAGCAGAGCGGGTCGCCGGCAGAGGGCGCGGCGGGCCTGCCCTTCGGCGGCGCGGTCGCGGTCGACGAGACGTTGCTGCGCGGAACGACGAGCCGGCCGGGCTCCCACACCAGCCAGTAGTGCGGGTAGCGCTGCGTGAACTTGTCCGCCAGGAGCAAGCGCTGCTTCGCGAGCTGCGAGTAGGCGACCGCTTTCACGCGCGGTGAAGCCTAGTACGGCAGTCCGGAAGTCCGTGCCGTGATCGGTGGTCGAGGCGCCCCGCTGGCAAGGCGTCGCGACCGAGTCGCACTTGTCGGTGCGTTGCAGGGAGCGCAACGCAGCCAGCGGGGATGGATCGGCCGCCCAGCACGGCACGAACTTCCGGGCTGTCGTACTAGCGCGCTCACGGCTTCGCTGCGCGCGCCGGCACCCGCTCGGCGAACGGGTCGGGCCCGAGGAAGACGAGCCTCAGGCCGGCGAGCTCGAGCTTCACCGCGGCGTGGTGAGGCTTCAGGGCGCCGAGACGTCGACGTGCACGTGGTTGTTGTGCTTGAGGCCGCCGTCGAGCACCTTGCGCGCCCACGGCTCTTCGATCTTCCCGATCTCCTCGAGCAGCTTCGTGCCGTGAACGAGCACGCGCTCGACCTCGGGCTGCTCGGCGAACGACTTGATGACCGCGATGGTCGCGGCCTGATCGAAGTTGCGCGCCTTCGTGGTGGTGCGCTTGCCGTCGGTCGACGGCAGGCGGATGTCGAGGTCGAGGCCGGTCTCGTGCGACTCGTGATCGCGTGTGTCGCCGCCCGCCGCGAGCGAGGCGTCGTTGACCATGATCAGCGGCTTCGTCGCGTCGCCCGCGATGTAGTCCGTGTCGTAGGCCTCGCCGGCCTTGTTGATCACGCTCACCAGCCGGTCGGTGCCGTGGCCGTGGCGGTCGGTGTCGACGTTCGTCCACCCCGTGCCGCCCGACGGAATCGCCACCCACTTCGGCGCGCCCTCGCCGAAGAAGCGCGTCTCGAGGTCGCTGCCCGGCGCCAGCTTGCCCTTCACGTCGGTCGCGCGCTCGGTGCCCGCGACGATCGCCTCGAACAGCCGCAGCGACTTCGCCGTCTTCACGTCCATCACGCCGTCGCGGCCGACCGGGAACCCGAGCTCGCGCAGCCGCGACTGCACCAGGCGCACGTCGGCGGGCCGGTTCGCCGTGCCGGGGCCGACGCTCGCCTGCAGCCGCTGCGGGCCGCCCGTGGCGAACCCGTCGTCCGCCGCCGCGACCCGCGCGGCGCCCCAGCCGCCCGAGGTGTTGCGCGGTGTCCACCCGGTGTTCTGGGCGGGCGCCGCGGGGAGCTCGGTGCCCGCGTTGCCGGTGTCGTCGGTGCGGTTCGTGCGAACGGGAATCGTGTCGCGCGGACCGACGCGCATCGGAGGGGGCATGAGCCTGGCAGCTTACCTCCGCTTCGTGAGCTTTGCCTCGAGCGCCTTCACCTGGGCCTGCAGCGCCTCGATCTGCGCCTGCTGCACCTTGAGCGCGGCGACCGCCATGCTGGTGTAGCCGTAGACGTCGATCTGATCGCGGTCGGGCTGCACGCAGATGAGCCCTTCGTGGCCGTCGATCATGAAGCCGAGGTGCGTGCGCTCGTCGCCCTGCTTGTACTTCCACGTGGCGAGCGGCAGCGACATCAGCTGCGAGTGGTACTGCTCGAGCTCGCCCTTCTCGACGAAGTGAATGTCGTCCTTGAACTTCGCGCGCGAGATGGGGCAGCTGCCCATGCGCGGGTCGGTCATGGTGCAGCGCAGGAGCGCGTTGCAGCTGTCGCCCGGGTCGCACTGGTCGCCGTTCGCCGGGCACGCCGCGCCCGCCATCTCGGCCGCGGTGCACGCGCGCACGCCGGTGATGGTGTGCCCCTGACAGACCGGGTCGCCGCAGGTCAGGTACCACCTGTTCGGCTTCGGCTGGCAGGTGCAGGGGTAGCCGCAGATGTTCGCGCCGAGGCACGAGACCTCTTCATCCGGCCGGCAGATCGGCGTGCAGCAGCCGCTCGCGCCGCCGGGGCAGCTGCAGGAAGACGAGCCGCGGCAGTCGCTGTCGGCGCAGTCGACCGCTCCGTCGCGGTCGTCGTCGACGCCGTTCGAGCAGCTCGTCTCGGTCGCCGGCGCCGCGCAGCTCGGGTTCGACGCGCAGTCGGGGTCGCGGCAGTCGATCGCCCCGTCGCGGTCGTTGTCGACGCCGTCGTTGCAGACCTCGGGCGAGGGCGGCTGGCACATCGTGCAGAGCTGCGGGCTGCAGAAACAGTTGCCCTGGCACACGCCGTTCTGGCAGCAGCTGCTCACGCACTGCTGGCCGATGGTGACGAAGCAGCACGACGGGCACGCCACCGGGTCGGACGCGCAGTCCGAGTCGGCGCAGTCGATCGCGCCGTCGCTGTCGTCGTCGCGGCCGTTGCTGCACAGCTCGCGCGCCGGAGCGCAGCTCGAGCTGCTCGCGCAGTCGGGGTCGCGGCAGTCGATGAAGCCGTCACCGTCGTCGTCGACGCCGTCGCTGCACCGCGTCTCGGTGCCGCCGCCCGCGCAGTTGTTGCACCACGCGGTGCCGCAGTAGCAGTTGCCCAGGCACGCGCCGTTCTGGCAGCAGCTGTTCACGCACTGGTTCGCGATGGTGTCGAAGCAGCAGCGCCGCGTGCACATCGGGTCGCCCGAGCAGTCGGGGTCGGAGCAGTCGACGCGCCCGTCGGCGTCGTCGTCGCGCTGGTTGTCGCAGACCTCGACGCGCAGGCAGCGGTGCCGCACGCAGACCGAGCCCGAGGGGCACTGGCGGAAGTTGCCGCAGATCTGAATGAGGCCGTAGCGGCTGAAGTGCGTCGTCGTGGCCCGCACCACCTTCTCGGTGGTGTCGACCGCGCTGTCGTCGAGCGGCTCCCACTCGCCGTTCACCGCGACCGCGACGCGGAGCAGCTCGGGGTGCTCGGGGTCGGGCAGGCTCGCGGGGTCGAACGCGAGGGTCAGCTCGACCGGCTTCGCGAACGTCGTGCCGTCGGGGCCCAGCTCGAACGCGGCGCCGACGTTGTCGGTCGGGTTGCCCTCGGTGGCCGGGTCGATGGTGATGCGCACGGTGCGGTCGAGCGCGCCGGCAGGGACGTCGAGCAGCATGCCCTTCGCCTTCACCTCGCCGCCGCGGGCGTCGACGTCTTTGACGCCGGTCTCGCCGTTCGAGTCCATGAACCCGGTGCGGGAACAGCCGAGCAGCAGCAGCAGCGACAGCGCGATCTTCTTCATGGTGAGTCCTCCAGCGCCTTGAAACACCGGCCTGCGGAAAAGTGGGAAGTAGAGGGACGCGGGCACCGGAGTGAGGGCGAAGCCGGCGCGAAGAGGCGAAAGCCGGCGTGCCCGCGGCCCGACCCGGTAGCCAGCCTCACGGGGCGAGCTCCAGCGCGAGCGACATGTCGACCGAGAAGCGCTCGACCTGCGCGTCGTTCAGCCTGAAGGTGTGAACGGTTCCTCCGAGCATCGCCCGCAGCGCGAACCGTTCGGCGACGCGCACGGCGGTGCCCACGACCGGGCCGCCCGAGAAGATGAAGTCGCTGTTCTGCCGCCCGTCGTTCAGCTGCTGCAGCGCGTAGGCGGCCGAGCCCTTGAAGCCGAGCAGCACCGAGACCATGCGCAGCTCGATGCGCCCGGCAACCGCCGCGCTCAGCGTGCCGGCGTGGAAGCGGTAGACGAAGCCGAGGTCGTCGATGAACTTCTGCGAGTACGAGAGCCCCAGCATCAGGCTCACCAGCGGGAAGTCCTGCCGGAAGCCCAGGCCCACGCCGTAGCCCGCGCCGAAGTTCGCCATCACCGGGCTCGCGAGCCACACCTCGGGGCCGAGGAACGTGCGGCGGGCCTCGAGGTCGCCCTTGGCGCGCGCGCTCAACACCGGCACCTCGGTGAGCTTCTGCTCGTCGAGCGCGACGCCTCCGTTCGCGGGCAGCTCGACGAAGCCCGAGAGCCGCGGCCCGGGCACCAGCCGCTCGATGCGGTAGCGCCCCTCGGGGAGCGCGACCTTCATGCCTTCCGCGCCGGTCGCGACCTCGGCCACCACCTCGCCGGTCTTCTCGTTCGTGACGAGGAAGCTCTTGCCCGCGCCGGCCGGGAACCCGAGCCACGAGCGCGCCTCTCGCAGGTCGACGAGCACGACCTCGCCCTTGCCCGACATCTTCATCGCCCACGTCGGGTGCTGCGGCGTCGCGCCCGACTCGGAGGTGGTCGTCAGCGTGCGGTGGTACGCGTAGCGGTAGCTCTCGGTGAGCGTGACGCGCCCGTCGGCGTCGGCGTCGGCGGCGCCGCGCAGGCCGGCGACGAGGTGGTGCGTGAAGAACGAGCCGCCGAGCTGCGCCGACTCCTGCGCCTTCTCGGAGGCCGAGCTCGAGGTGATGAACGCGAGGCCGTCGGCGCGCGGCTCGCGCACCACCTCGAAGTCGAGCGGAGCGGGGCGCGCGCCCTTCACCTGCGTCAGCGCGCCCGAGTGGCAGGCGTCGAGCACGGCGACGCGCACGCCCTCGCCCATGGTGGCGAGCGCGTTCGAGAGGTCTCCGTAGAGGAAGCGCTCGGCTCCGAGCTCCAGGCCGGTCGGGTCGGCGTGGCCCGAGTAGTAGACGACGATGAGCGGCGGCGAGCGCGAGGCGCGCGCCTTCTCGGCGAGCTCCACGAGCGCGCGCGTGAGCCGGGCCGACGTCGGGCCCCTGAGCACCGTCACGTCTTCGGGGCGGAACTGGCCGAGCTCCACGAGGGCGTCGGCGAAGCGCTGCGCGTCGGCCTCGGCGAACCACAGCGCGTCGCGGCCGGGTGCGCCTTCGTTGGAGCCGACGGCGAGCGCGAAGCGGGGCGATTGGGCGAGCGACAGCGCGACGAGCAGCGGCAGCATCATCGGGCGACCTTCTCGAGCAGCACGGAGTCTTGCGCCGAGTCGAGCGGGAGCCGCTCGAGCTTGCGCAGCGACTCGGGGCCCGAGAACGCCGCGGCGACCGCGGCCTCGATCTCGGAGAACGTCATCGCGCGCTCGGGGAAGACCGCGAAGACGCGCTCGGGCCCGGCCACGTCGTCGAGGATCGCGCCGTTCGGCAACAGCCCGTCGAGCTGGGCCGGCGCCTCGCCCGACGTCGGGTAGAGGCGCGAGATGCGGCCGGTGGAGTCGACGGTGAACAGAAACACGCTGCGCTGCCGCGAGCTCACCACGAAGCGCAGGCCGTCGCCGCCGTGCACGGACGCTCCGCTCGAGAGCCGCCGGCCCTGCTGGCCCTCGCCGAGGTAGACCTCGAGCGCCGGCCGCTGCGGGCCGCCCTTGTCTCCGATGTAGTCGGGCGACGGGCCGCGGGGGAAGAAGGCGAACACCAGCAGCGCGGCCGCGAGCGGAACGAGCAACGCCCACCGCCACTCGAAGCGGGGCCTGCTCGCGGTCGCCGCGTCGAGCACGCGCGCCTTCGCGCGCGGGAAGACGACCTGCTCGAAGTGGGCGCCGGTCTCGCGCATGGCCTTCAGGCGCTCGGCGCACAGCGGGCAGCCGTCGGCGTGCGGGTTCGCCTTGCCGGCGAGGAGCTCTTCGAGGTCGAGGTCGCTGGGGCAGCCGGGGGCGCGCTTCACGACGCGACCTCCTTCGCGCGCTCGAGGAACCGGGTGAGGTGCGTGTAGACGGTGCGGCGGGTGATGCCGAGGGCCTGGGCGATCTCCTCCTGGGTCATGCCGTCGACGAGGTGGTAGACGGCGATGAGCGAGGTGCGCTCGTCGAACTGCTGCAGCAGCACCTGCACGGCCTGGCGATCTTCGAAGGCCGGTGTGATTGCGGCTTCGGGCGTGAGCCGCTCGGCGGCGGCGGCGGCGCGGGCCTTCGTGCGCAGGCGGTTCAGGCAGACCGTGGTGGCGATCTGGTAGACCCAGGGCAGGCCGCTCTCACCGGGCTTCAACCGATCCAGGTAGCGGCAGACCTTCAAGAAGACCTCCTGGGTGGCATCCTCGGCGTCGGCCGAGTCCCTCATCAGCCGGGCGCACCGGCGCAGGATCGCGGGACCGAAAGCTCTGAACAGCGCTTCGGCCCGCGCTCTGTCGATGGCCATTGTCTGTCACCCCTCCAACACCGGACCCTTCGAAAACGGGAAGTGACCTGCCTAGAGTGCGCGGTCCGTCGATGAGCACGACACTACCCGTCTCCGACGACCCCTTCGAGGTTCTCGGAGTTCCAAAGGAAGTCTCAGACAAGGACCTGAAGAAGCGCTACTACCAGCTGCTTCGCCAGTACCCGCCCGAGACCCACCCCGACGAGTTCAACCGGGTGCAGCGCGCGTACGACGAGCTCAAAGACCCGGCCGCGCGCGCCGCGGTGGCCTCGCGGAAGGAGCCGTACGAAGACGTCGCCGAGCCGTACCGCACGCGGCTGCGCGAGGCGCTTCAGCAGCTCGAGCGCGGCGAGGTCGAGCTCGCGCGCGCGGCGCTGAAGACGATGATCGTCGAGAACGGCGACCTCGACGACGCGCGCGACCTGCTCCACCGGGTCTTCTTCAACGAAGAGAGCTGGGTCGAGGCCGAGAAGCAGCTTCAGAGGCTGCGCGCGAGAGCCCCTTCGAACACCTGGTACCTGTACCGGCACGCGCTCGTGCTCAGCAAGCTCGAGCGCCACGCCGAGTCGGGTGAGGCCACCGAAGAGTGGCTGCGCGTCAGTGGGGGAAGAGACGCGCTCGCGTGGGAGTTCATTGCCGAGGCGCTGGCCGCCCAGAAGCGCCACGACGAGGCGTACCGCCGGCTCGAAGAGGGCGTGGCGAAGGTGCAGCACCCGGCGCCGCTCATCCTCACGCGCATGCACCTGCGCCTCGACCAGCTCGACAAGCAGGGGCTCGAGCGCGACCTCGAGGCGCTGGCGAAGTCGCTCGCTCCGAACGACGAAGAGAACCGCCTCGGCGCCGCGCAGCGCCTGCAGAGCCTCGCCGCGCTGTACTTCTCTCGCGCGCTGCCCGACGAGGCGAACCGGCTGCTCCAGACGGCGCGCGAGCTCGGCGGCAAGGAGCAGGGCGTTCAGTTTCCCCCGCGGCTCGAGGTGTTCATCGAGGAGCTGCCGCCGGCGTCACAGCAGTGGCTCGTCGACGAGACGAAGGAGCAGCACATCTTCAAGCAGAACCGGCGCGGCAGGGCCTGGGACGTCGTGCTCGCCCTGCTCTTCACCGGCGTCTGGGGCCTCGTCGCGCTGGTGAGCGTCGTGAACGATTCGGGCTGGCCGGGCGGGCTCGCGGTCGCCTACTGGCTCGTCGCGCTCGGAGCGACCGCGCCGATGGTGTGGGCGTGGCGCGAGCTGACGTGGAGCTTCGCGGCGCCGCACCGGCGCATGGTGAGCGTGCACCCGCTGTACATGCTCGAGGTCGGCGTCGAGAAGCTCGTCGCCTGGCCGCTCGTGAACTTCAACGAGCCGCGCATCGTTCACCAGTTCACGAACGGCGTGTACACGGCGAGCAACGTCACGCTGCAGTTCGGCAAGAAGAAGGTCGCGATCGGCATTCGCGGGCAGCAGCTCGCCGTCGACTTCGCGCAGGCGCTGCAGAGCTGCCGCTACCGCGCGCTGCAGCTCATGCACAGCGGCCTGCTCGAGGCCGAGCAGGGCCTCGACTTCATCCCGCTCGAGTTCCTGGCGCCGGGCTACCGGTCGAAGGTGCGCGGCGCGAAGCGGCAGGAGCGCCTCAAGCGGTGGGCGTACAGCGCGGCCGGCGCGGCGGTGCTCGCGGTGGCGGCGGCGGTGATGGGCTCGGTGCGCGAGCGCGAGAAGGAGTGGGCGAACGCGGTGAACACGGGCTCTCCGGGGGCGATGGCGAAGGCGCTCGAGAAGCGGCCGCACGACGGCTCGAGCGAGAGGTTCGAGGCCTACCGGCACGCGAAGATGGCCGAGGCGCGGCGCGGGCTCGAGGCGACGCTGTCGAAGACCGACCCGAGGCTATTGGCGCTGAACGCGCTGCTCGGCGAGGTGCAGCGGTCGCCGCACCCGCTCGTGCACCTGCGCACGAAGACGCTGCCGCCGGAAGGCGCGACGGGGGAGCAGGCGACGGCGTTCAGCGAGAGGGAGCTCGCGGAGTCGATGCGGCGCTTCCCGCTGCGGCTGTTCACGGGCTTCTCGCAGGCGCTGACGATGAGGGCGCGCGACGTGCTCGCGGTGTCGCCGAGCTCGGCCGAGCGCGGGGTGGCGATCGAGGTGTCGCTCAGGCCGCGGCTGCTCGCGAAGAGCGTGCAGGTGGGCAAGACGCGGTGGCCGGCGCTGGGCCTGACCGCGAGCGCGACGCTGAACGGGCAGGCGCTGGCGGAGACGAGCGTCGACCTGGAGGACGGCGACTTCGCGCTGCTGTCGACCGACGACAACGCGCGCGCGGTGCTCGACGCGCAGATGGAGCTGCTCTTGTTCAAGGCCGGGGCGGAGCTGTGCCGGGCGTTCGGGCTTGCGGTCGAGCCGTGAGAGGCAGGTGAAGCGGCGCGGGTGAGGGCGTCGAGCGCTCGTCCGGCACCGGCGGCGCTTTCAGCCCGTGTCGCGCCCGGGTTTCACGGCGCCGTGCACACACCGGTGCGTCCGAAGCGCGGACGGCCGCGGCGTCACCTTCGCTTACAGTCCGCCGCGGCGCCTCGCTCGGCACGACGCCTGCTCTCCCGACAGCCTGCAGAGAGCGCAGGGACGGTGTCGCAAGGAGGCGTCATGGTTTCGTGGCGAGGTGCAGTGCTGGCGGTCGTCGCCGTCTCGGCGTGTGGGCCCGCCGCCGACGACCCGGAGGCCTTCGGCGAGGACCCGCGGAGCGAAGACCTGCGGCAGAGCGACGCCGCGCTCGGCACGCTGAACATGCACAACCTGCTGACCGACGAAGACATGGCCGGCTTCGAGTGGGTGACCGTCGCGCAGGTGCAGAGCTTTCTCACCTCGAAGGGCAGCTTCCTCGCCGGCTACACCGACCCGAAGTGGAACAAGACGGCGGCGCGCCTCATCGTCGAGCGCAGCCGCGCCTACGACATCAACCCGGTCTACATGCTGGCCCGCATCGAGACCGAGTCGGGTCTGATTCGCAGCGGCACGTCGCGGAACCTCGAGAAGGCGACCGGCTGCGCCTGCCCCGACAGCGGCGGGTGCAGCGCGTCGTGGGCGGGCTTCGGAAACCAGATCGAGTGCTCGGCGTCGAAGTTCCGCAACTACCTCGTGGACCTCGAGGCGGGCCGCACCACGGTGAGCGGCTGGAAGAAGGGCGTCGCGAAGCGCACGCTCGACAACTGCCTCGTCACGCCGGCCAACGACGCCACCGCCGCGCTCTACACGTACACGCCCTGGGTCGGCGCCTACGCGAGCCAGTGCGGCACGAGCCGGTGGGGCGGCTCGTCGCTGGTCGCGCTCCTCTACCGGAGCTTCAAGTCCAGCGGCAACTGGAGCGCGCGGCCGGCGCTGATCATCGACAGCGACAACGCGAGAAACGACGCGACGCAAGCGAGGATGAGCGCCTCGGCCAACTGGACCTCGTCCGCCTCGGCGCCCGGCCACTTCGGCACCGGCTACCACTACGCCAGCGCCGCCCCCGTCTCGGACGCGGCGGACTTCTGGTTCTTCCTGCCGGTCGCGGGGTCGCGCACCGTCGACGCGTGGTGGACGTCGGGCTCGAACCGCTCGGCCGCGGCGCCGTTCATCGCCGAAGACGCCGGCGGCTCGAAGCTCGGCACCGTCTACGTGAACCAGCAGCTCGACGGCGGCCGGTGGAACTCGCTCGGCACCTTCGACTTCAGCCAGGGGTGGAATCGCATCCGCCTCTCGCGGTGGACCTCGAGCGCGGGCGTCGTCATCGCCGACGCGGTTCGCATCCGGTAGCCGGCCGAAGCCAACGCCCCGGCAGAGCCCGCTCGCGAAGGCCGCGCGCTGGCACGGCATCGGCTAAGAGTCCCCCGCGTGAGCCGCGCCTACCCCGAGCGTGCGTCGTACCTCGAGCTGAGCGCCTCGGCACTGCGGCACAACGCCCTCGTGTTCCGTGGCCTCGAGGCCGCGGCCGGCGCCCGGCGCCTCGGCGCCGTCATCAAGGGCAACGCCTACGGCCACGGCTTCGAAGAGACGCTTCCGCTCGTTCACCCCGAGGCCGACGTGCTCTACGTCATCGCGGCTCGAGACGGCCTCGAGGTCCGCGAGCGGGAGCGCGAGCACGGGTGGGCGCGCCGCGACGTGCTGGTGCTCGGCGCCGTCGGCCCGCGGGAGCTCTCGGAGCTCGCGGCCGCCCGCGTCTCGGCGGTGATGTCGGACTTCTCGTGGCTGCAGCTCGCGGGCGAGCTGCGCGCGGCGAAGCTGCCTGCTCCCCTCGAGGTGCACGTGCACGTCGACTCGGGCCTGGGCCGCGAGGGCTTCACCGCCGGCGAGCTGCCGCGCGTGGCCGAGCTCTTCAAAGCGCACGCCGACGTGCTCCGGCCGGCCGGCGTGCTGAGCCACTTCGCCAACGTGGAAGACGTCACCGAGCAGGGCTACGCGCTGCAGCAGGTGGCGCGCTTCGAGGCCGGCGCCGCGGCGCTCGAGGCCGCGCTCGGCGGAGTGAAGCTCGAGCGCCACATGGCCGCCAGCGCCGCGAGCCTGGTGCTGCCGCAGTCGCGCTTCGACGTGCTCCGGGTCGGCATCTCGCTCTACGGCCTGTGGCCCTCGCCGCAGACGCGGCTCTCGGCGCGCGTGGTGCTCGGTGAGGCGCCGGTGCTGAAGCCGGTGCTGTCGTGGCGCTGCAAGAGCCAGGCGGTGAAGTGGCTCGAGGCCGGCGCGTACGTCGGCTACGGCTGCACCTGGCGCGCGAGCGAGCGCACCCGCATCGCGGTGCTGCCGATGGGCTACTACGACGGCTACCCGCGCCTCGCCTCGGGGAAGGCCTACGCGCTGGTGAACGGGCGGCGGTGCCCGTTTCTCGGCCGCGTGATGATGAACCACGTCGTGCTCGACGTGACCCGCGCGGCGCCCGAGCGCGACGAGGTGCTCGCGACGCTCATCGGCACCGACGGCGACGAGACGCTCTCGGTCGAGGCGCTCGCCGGCTGGGCGGACACCATCAACTACGAGCTGGTGAGCCGCCTGGGGGCGCACCTCGAGCGCGTCGTCGTCGGCTGAGCGCGAGCCTCACAGCGTCTTCAGGTACGCGACGAGGTCGTCGAGCTCCTGCGCCGAGAGCACGCTCGTCTTCCCGTGCACGTCGTACGGGTTCACCATCAGGCGCTCCTTCAGGGTGCGCGCCGTGCCGGTGTGCAGGTACGGCGCGCTGCGCGCGAGGCCCTTCAGCGACGGGACGTTCAGCCGGCCCACCGTGTCGGGGTTGACCGGGTTCCGGTCGAGCGTGCCCACGTCGGCCGAGAGGTTGTTCGTCAGCCACTGCCCGCTGTGGCACGTGCCGCACTGGGCCTTCGAGAACGCGATCGCGCCGCGCTGCTGCTGCTCGGTGAGGTCGGCCTGCTTCATCGGGTTCTCCGGAGCCGGCAGCGCCTCGACGTAGTCCTCGAGCGCGCGCACCTGCCAGGGCTCCATGAGTCCGGTGCCGCCCATGCGGGCGGTGATGGTGTGGGTCATGAACTCGTCCATCGAGGCGAACTCGCCGCTCCAGTGGTACGGGCCGGTCGACTTCATGCCGCGGCCGGCGAGCGTCGGCGTCTGGCGCGGGCCGTCGGGAAACTTCCACACGTGGCCGTCGTCGCGGCCCTCGAGGTGGCAGCTGGAGCACGCGACGGAGGCGGCCTCGGCCGAGATCTTCCGGTCGTTCGCGTCGAAGAACATCTTGCGGCCCATGACCTGCCACTCGGTCAGCACGTCGTCGGCGACGCGCTTCGGCGCCGCCGGCACGATGCCCTTGCTGCCGAGCACGAGCGGCTGCACCGAGTGATCGAACTGGTTGTAGACGTACGCGGTCTGGTTGTCGCCGAGGATGACGACGCCGTCCGCGCCCGCGCCGATCTTCGCCGTCGAGTGCACCGACGGCTGCTCGTCGAAGAACGCCCCGTAGCCGTCGTTCGCCGGCTTCGCGTTGCGCCGGTCGGTCGCGATGACCGCGACGTTGCTCGACTCGCGGTTCACCACGAACAGCCACTGGCCGGTCGTGTCGACCACCGCGACCGTCGGGCCCTGGAGCACCGTGTTCTGCGGCGCGTTCGGGTCGCCGAAGCTCCCCGACGAGAGCGCCCCGCGAACCGCGTAGCTGGTCTGCGGGTAGCCGGGCTCTCCGCCCTGGCCGCCGCTGCCGGAGCCGCCGAAGCCGATGACGGGCGTCGTGTCCGACACGTCGTCGACGAGCGGGGTCGCGCTGCTGCCCGAGGTGTCGAACGTCAGCACCGCCGGAGTCGCGACCGAGCCGGCGAGGCGCGGGCCCTGCTCCTGGTAGTACGGGCGCGTCACCGACGGCGTGGTCAGAATCGGCGCGTCGCGCGACAAGAGCGTCGGAGCGAACACGCGCGTGCCGTCGGGCGTCGCGGCGAGATCGGCGGTCGCGCGCGGGCGGAACGTCACGGGCGAGCTGCCGCGCACCTGCACCGCCGACGCCGACGTCAGCTCGCTGCGGTTGATGCTGGGGTACACGTCGATGCGCGCGTCGACGACCTGGCCGCGCGTCAGGTCGACCTGCACGAGCTCGCCCTCGCGGTACAGCGAGACCAGCGCGCGCTCGTCGCTCACCAGCGCGAGGCCGCGGGGCTCGTCGCCGATGGGGCAGCTCCACGCGTGCGCGAGCGTGGCGGTGTCGAACGCCTGGAGCACGCCGTACTCGTTCGTGTCGCTCGCGGTCGCCGAGACGACGTAGAGCCGCTTGCCGTCGGGGCTCACCTGCATGCCCACGGGGTCGACCCCGGTCTGCAGCTCGGTGCGCACCGACCAGTCGCCCCGCGCGATGACGCTCACGCTGCGGCTGCCGCGGTTCGCGACGTACACCGCGTCGTCGGCGCCGACCGCGACGCGAAAGGGCTGCGCGCCGACCTTCACCTTCGACACGACGTCGAGGCTCTTCGCGTCGAGCACGACGAGCACGCCGTTGTCGGTGTCGGCGGCGTAGAGGTACTGGCTGTCGTTCGAGGCGGCGAGCGAGCCCGACGACCGCGGCGTCCGCGCGCCCGGGCTGCACCCGGCGACGATGATTGCTGCGACTGCGACTGCCACGAGCTTCCGCATGGTCACGCTCCGTTCGGGCCGGACGACGTAGCAGTGCCCGTGCCGGCCCCTTCCTCGCCGGTACGGGCACCTCCGCCTCCAGAAAGTGCGCAGGCGCCTGCGCAACCGTGCACGTTTGGGGACAGCCCGCGGAATCCGTCACGGGCCTTGCGGCACCGGCAGCCAGGCGAGGCGCGCGCCCGGCTGGGCGGCCGGCCAGCGGTCGAGCGCCCGGGTCACCACGGAGCCGAACGCGTCGAGCCGCCGCACCTGCGCGTACGCCTCCGTCGGGTCTTGGCCGAGCGTGGCGAGCCGGCGCCCGCGCGCGAGCCAGAGCACCGCGAGGTAGGCGTCGCCCACGTTGTCGAGCCGTGGGGACGGCACGCCGGTCGCGATGAACGCGGCCGCGTCGTCCTGTCTCGGTACGCTGTAGCCGTTCGCCTGCCGCGAGAGCTTCGCGGCCGCGGCGGTGTCGCCGGTGCGCCAGGCCTCGGTGAGGAGCAGCCACACGACGTCTTCGGGCATCATGCGCAGGTCGGCCTCCTTCGCCTTCGGCACCGCCGCGAACGCGCCCTGCGGAGGCAGCACCGGCTTCTTCGCGACCGTGCTCTGCCTCACGGTGAGCTGGACGATCGCGCGGCTCCGCTTGAAGGACTCGGGGTCCCAGTCACTGTCCTTCGCGTTCGGCTTGGGGATGTGGCTCGGCGGCAGGTCGAGGAGCGCCTCGCCCCAGCGCACGCCCGACGGCTTCAGCTTCGCGCTCCAGCCGGCCTCGGAGTTCCCCGTGATGCGGGCGAGCTGCGCGTACGAGACCGCGCCGTCGACGGTCGGTGAGTCCTTGTAGATGCTGGCGGCGAGCGCCCAGGCCTCGGGCTTGCGGTTCGCGCGGATGAGCGCGCGCGCGTGGTGGCCGTAGAGGCTCCACTGAATGTCGGCGAGGCCGGGCCCGCCGGCGCGCTCGGCCGCTTCGTACGCGGCGATCGCCGCTTCGCTGCTGCCGGCGCGGTCGAGCGCCTGGCCCTTCAGCCAGTGCAGGTGCGGCGAGCTCGGAAACCGCAGGAGCGCCTCGTCGAGGAAGGCGACCCGCTCGGGGCCCGTCTTCAGCACCGCCGAGAAGTAGAGGTCGAGGGCGGTCGCGTGCTCGTCGTTCACCTCGCGCGCGTAGAGGCTGCGCGCCTTCTCGGTCTGATCCGACGCGAGCAGCAAGAGCTCGTGAACGCGGCGCAGCTCGAACGAGCCGTCCTTCTCCATCGCCTGCTCCGCCATCAGCTGCGCCTCGCGCAGGTCTCCCTGCCGTGCGAGCTCGTCGACGGCGTAGAGCAGCTTCGCGGGGTTCAGCCTCGCCTCGAGCCGCTGCAGGTCGACCCACGTCTCGAGCGTGCCGCGATCGAGCGCCCAGGACTTGCACTCCTCCAGGCCGCCTCCTTCGAGGGTCAGGCTCGTCTTGTAGACGGTGCCGCCGCCCCTCACCGAGATGCTGCGCGGCGGCTCGACGAAGAGATAGTCCACGTCGTCGACCTCGACGAAGTGGCTGCCGCAGAACATCTGCCACTGCGGCTCCTCGCCGCCCGCGCGCTTCGTGTACGCGATCTTCGTCCACATCAGCGGGCCGGCGCCGCCGATGTCGTAGACGAGCTCGTGGCTGCCGCCCTTGACGAAGACGAGCCGGGTCTCGAGCTCGCGGCCGTCGTGCTTCACCTCGACGACGTGCGTGCCGGCGCTCACGCCGTCGAAGCGAATGCGCCCCGTCTGGGCCTCGACGCGCTCCGACCTCTTCCCGTCGAGGCTGATCTCGACCGCGACGGGCAGGCCGTTCACCACGTGCAGGTCGTTGAAGCGCGACCAGCGCCACAGGCCGAAGCCGATGGCGGCGACGAGCGCCCCGGCGGCGATGAGCACGACGATGGGAGGGCGCCGGGGCGGGGTCATCGCGCCCGCGCGTTGTTGAGCTGGTGGTACAGCGACATCGTCGCGTCATACGCCAGCAGGAAGAGCGACTGCACGAGCGACGCGGCGCCGAAGCCCTGCCAGCGCGCGTCCTTCAGCTCGGCGAGCATGACGACCGACACGACCGTGGTCGCGACGTCGAACAGCGCGTTGATGGTGTACGCGAGCTGGGCGTTCTTGCCGTCCTGGTAGACCTTCGCGGGGTCGGTCTCGGCGTCGCCCTTGAACGCGTTGTAGAGGCAGATGACGGCGATGACGGTGTTGGTGGTGCCCCAGACGAGGTGCGCGATGTGCGCGCCCTGCCAGAAGTGATCGCCCGTGGTGAAGATGCCGCCGAGCCCCGTCGCGAGCGTGGCCACCGAGAAGACGCTGTAGACGAGCAGGCTGGCCTTGTTGCCCTGATCTCGGACGGGCTTGTAGTCGTCGGGCAGGAGCGGGACGTCGGTCGCGGTGAGCGTCAACGCGAGCACGAGCGCAGGCACGCACGACAGATTAGTACGACAGCCCGGAAGTTCGTGCCGAGCAACGCGCTGCCGTCACGGTGCGCGTCGAGGAGCTGGCCGGAACGTCTCGAGCACCGAGGCGGCGTACGCCTTCGCCTGTGCCTTCAGCTCCGCGTCGTTCGTCTCGAGCGCGGCCGCGGCCATGCCGCCGATGAGCGCGCCCGAGATGACGCACGTCTCGTAGAGCAGCTGCTTCTGCTTCGCCGGCAGCTTCTGGTACGCGGGCGAGGCCGCGAGCTCGTCGTTGGCGGCCTGGGCGAGCGAGACCATCTCGGCGTCGGCGACCTCGCGCTCGCCGGCCGCGCCGAGCGCTACCGCGATGAGGAACGCCATCGCGAACGCGACGTTGTTCTTCCGCGCCTCGCGCTCGTAGGAATCGAGCCCGCCGTTGAGGCCCTCGACGAGCGCCCGGCCGTGCCGCTCGCCGAGCTTCGAGGCCGTCACCATCGCCTGCGCCACGCTGCGCGCCTGCGCCGGCTTGAAGTCGGTCGCCTCGAACCCGGCGGGCTTGCCGGCCGGCTTCGACTGGGAGCGTGTCCAGATGCCCCGGTAGACCGGGGCGTCGAGGTAGCCGGGCAGCGTGTTCGCCCACGTCAGGCCGGCGTACGGGTTCGGGAGCTGAGAGAGCACGAACCACAGCGCGAGCGTAGCGGACATCGACTGAGATACTACGCGGTCAGATGCGTTCGCGTACCCTCTCGGAGCTCCCCGGCCGCTGCCCGAAGTGCTGGATCCGCACGGCGCACTGCATCTGCGCCGAGGTCCCGCGCGTGCAGACGAAGACGCAGGTCGTGGTGGTGCGCCACGAGCGGGAAGGGTGGAAGTCGACCGGCACGGCCCGCGTGGCGATGCTCGCGCTCGAGAGCGGCCGTCTCGTCGACTACTCCGAAGACGGAGCCGCCTGCGACGGCGTGCTGCGAGAGCTCGCGGCCGGCGCGGCGCTGCTGTTCCCCGAGACCGGCATCGCGCCTGCGCCGCTCGCCGAGCCGCCGTCGCGGTTGATCGTGCTCGACGGCACCTGGCGGCAGACGCGCCGCATGGTGAAGCGGCTGCCGTCGCTGGCCGCGGTGCCGAGGCTGGTGCTGCCCGAGAAGGCCGAGGCGCCGCTGCGGCTGCGTGAGAGCGCTGATCCGCTCGGGCGCTCGACGCTCGAGGCGATCGCCGATGCCCTCGAGGTCATCGAGGGCGAGACCGCTGCACGGCCGTTGCACGCGCTACATGCCCTGTTCGTCGAGCGGGTCTTCCGGGCGCGCGGAGTGTGGAGCGCGAAGAACCGGGTGCTAGCCTCGTAGACCCACCCGTGAGCGACGAGAGCACCCAGACCAACGTCAGCGCGTTGGAGGAAGACGAAGAGGTCGACGACCTTCCGCGCGCGCGGCAGCACCCCCTGCCGTGGATACTGTTCGGGTTCGCCGCGATTCTGCTCGCGCTCGTGGGAGGGCTGCTCGCGAAGCGGCTGGGCGCCGAGACGCGGCGCGCGAACGAGGCGATCGAGAAGTCTGCCGGGTTCAAGGCGCAGCTCGAGCAGGCGAACAAGCAGCAGAGCGAGGTCGACGCCAAGATCGCCGCCGCCGAGGCCAAGGCGAAGGCCGCCGAGGAGGCCACCGCTGCCGCGGCCGCGAAGCTGAAGCAGGTCGAGGCCGAGCGCGACAAGCTGCAGAAGGAGCTGGAGGCGGCGAAGAAGGCCGAGGTGGCCTCGGCGAAGGAGCCTGCGCCCGCGAAGGGCAAGGCGGCCGCGAAGACGAAGGCGAAGAAGAAGAAGAGAAGACGTTAGGAAACGCGCTCAGGCGTTCGCAGCGCGGGCGCTCTGAGCGGGCGCTGCGCCGGAGCGCACCGGCAGGCTGTGCAGCCGCACCTGGCGCTCTTCCACCCACGTCGAGACGCTGCGCTCGACGGTGCGGTTGAGGCGGGTGAGCGACGTTCTCAAGAGCGACCGCGTGCGCGACGGCTGCCGCCACGTGCCGAGCGCCGAGCGGCCCATCACGCGGGTGTACTCGGTCATGAACGTGCGGGGCTGCGAGTGCTCGCCGCTCAGAATGCCCATCGAGACGTCGCGCGCCCGCTGGCTGCGCCGCCAGTAGTCGAACGTGCCGGCCTTGAGCGCCTCGCTGCCGGCGTCGTGCGCGCGGAACACCTCGTAGAGCGCCTCGGTGAACAGCTCGCGCGCCCGGACGAAGCGGTACCGCCGCCTCTGGTACGCCTTGAGGGCGTCTTCGGTGAGGCCGCGGCGGGCGAGCTCGTCGGCGAGCACCAGCACGTCGTTCATCGCGGCGGTCATGCCGGTCGCGGTGAGCGGGTGGCTGCAGCCGCCGGCGTCGCCGATCAGCACCGCGCCCGGCACCGCGCACGCCTGGGTGTAGACCGAGTGCGTGGCGCAGCCCTCGAACGGGTCGTTCTCGACGGACTGGAGCATCGCGTCGCGCAGCGGCTGCGGCACGCAGTCGGCGAAGTTCTCGCGCACGTAGCGGCGCATCGCGTCGCGGCCCTTGGGGGCGTCGAGCGGCACGTCGATGCACAGGCGGATCAGCTCGTCGCCGTACGGGTACGCGAGGATCGGCCCCGGCGCGCCGAGGAAGACGTGACCGAAGCCGCGCCACGGCAGCTTCGGCCCGCGCACCGTCGCGACCACCGTGTACGAGAGCAGCGTCTGCTCGGGCTCGAGGCCGAGCGACTTGCGCACGCGCGACTGGCGGCCGTCGGCGGCGACGACGAGCTTCGCGCGCAGCTCCTCGCCGTTGCGCAGCCGCACTCCGGCGACGCGGCCGCCCTCGTCGATGACGTCGGTGACGGCCTGGCCCTGCCGCAGGGTGACGCCGGGCCGGGCTCCGACCGCGACGCGCAGCGCGTGGACCATGGCGTGGTGGTCGATTCCGAGGCCGTCGCCCCAGCTCTTCACGTACGGCAGCAGGAGCAGGTCCTCGCCCGCCTTGGGGCTGACCGCGAACCCCTTCACGGGCACGCCGCCGGCCTGGAGCAGCGGAGCTTTGAGGCCGAGGGAGTCGAGCGCGCGCACTCCGCGCGGGTGGATCAGCTCGCCGCGGAAGCGGGGGTCGTGGCCGAGGTGCGACTCGAGCACGGTGACGCGGAAGCCGCGCGCGGCGAGAGCCGCGGCGCACGACATGCCCGCGAACCCGCCTCCCACGACGATGACGTCGGCCCTCATCACCTGCGCGGTCGCTCCTAGCGCAGGCGCGGGCGCTTTTTCAAAGCCCAGTCCGCTGTTGCTTTGACATGTGTCAGTGGGTACTTCGGGCCCCGATGGATCTCGATGAGCTGCTGGTGAAGACGAGCCGGACCTTCGCCCTGGCGATTCCGATGCTGCCCGAGCCGACGCGCCGCGAGGTGTCGGTGGCGTACCTGCTGTTTCGCATCGCCGACACGTTCGAAGACGCGACGACGTGGCCGCGGGCCGAGCGCATCGAGGCGCTGCACGCGTTCTCCGACGCGGTGACGCGGGTCGACGTCGCGGGGCTGAGGGCGCTGGTGGCCAGGTGGATGGTGAAGCCGCCGCACCGGCACGCGGGCTACCTCGAGCTGCTGCAGCAGACGCCGGAGGTGGTGGGCACGCTGTCGTCGATGTCGCCGGGCGCCCGCGAGATCTTGATCAAGCACACGGTGCGGACGTCGAAGGGCATGGCCGACATCGTGGCGCGCGGCGACGCGGCGGGGAATCTTCAGCTCGCGTCGGTGCCCGACTTGAAGGCGTACTGCTACATCGTGGCGGGCATCGTCGGTGAGCTCTTGACCGACGTGTTCCTGCACGACGCTCCGCAGCTGGAGTCGGTGCGCGGGGCGCTGACCGCCAACATGGTCGAGTTCGGCGAGGGGCTGCAGCTCGTGAACATCTTGAAGGACTCGGGCGACGACGCGAAGGACGGGCGGGCCTACCTGCCGCAGGGCGTCGATCGCGACGAGGTGCTCGAGCTGGCGCGGAAGGACCTCGACTGCGCGAGCCGGTACATCGACGCGCTCCAGCGCGGCGGGGCTCCGAAGGGGTACCTGGGCTTCACGGGCATCTCGGTGATGCTGGCCCGCGCGGCGCTGAAGGTGCTCGAGAACGACGGCCCCGGCGCGAAGGTGTCGCGGCTCGAGGTCGCGCGGCTCATGGGGCAGCTGCAGGCGACGCTGGCGTCCGGGGCTTCGATGCTCCAGGCCACCGCCTGAGCGACCGCCGGCGCTGGCACGCGGCCTGCCATGCGGGCTGCCGAGGACCCCTGGAGCCATGTTTAACAATAGGGTCGCCAATGCTAGATGGGCGGCATGCTCGCCCCGAACACCCGTCCGCGTAACGCCAACGAGAAGGTCGCCGAGTATCTCTGGGAGCGCATTCTTCGCGGCGAGTGGGGGCCCGGTGAGCGAATCCCCAAGGAGCACGACCTCGCGAAGGAGCTCGGCTACAGCCGCCTGACCGTGCGGGCCGGCATCGCGATGGTGACGAACGAGGGGCTGCTGGAGGCCACCGCTGCGCTGGGGACGTTCGTGCGCAGCTGGCAACGCAACGGGTCGCCGCGGGTGCTCGAGTGGATCATGCTCATGTACCTCGGGCGCGATCCGAAGGGCATGGCGGAGCTCACGAAGCAGCTGCTCTGGCTGCGCCGCACCTTCTACCCGAGCCTGTGCGAGCTGCTGTTGCGCCGCCGCGGGCTGAAGGACATCCGCTTCCACGTCGATGCCATGCGGGGGCTGTTCATGAAGGACGGCGGCGTTCCCACCGAGGTGCTGCAGCACGAGGAGCTGCTGCTGGTGATGCTCGCCGAAGAGACCGACAACGTTCCGGTCTACCTGTTCGCGAATGCGCTGCGACGCATCATGGAGGTGCTGAACCGCTGCTCCGACTCACGCATCGACATCACCGACGAGAGGCCTCTGTTTCTCGAGCTGCTCGATGCCCTCGAAGCTGGCAAGCAGGGCGCCGCCGAGAAGGCCATGAAGGACCTCTGCGTTCTCCGTGAGAGGCACTACCTGGCGCTCGCGAAGGGCCGGTCGAAGCGGTAGAGACCGGCGATTGTTTAACATGGCTGCCAGGGTGCTCGGCACCCCGCATAGCAGCCGCCGTGCCAACACCAGAGAAGCGGTTCTCGCATCGAGCGAGGGAACAGCCGGCCGTCGCTCGCGGAGCCGGCGATCAGCGCGCCGGTCTCGGCGGTCATCGCGACGGAGTCTCTGGCTGCAGACAGGCCCGCTCAGGGCGCGCGTCGTCGCCGTCGTAGATGTCGATCAGGCGGCCGCACAGGCAGGCCCCGCTCAGGGCGCGATGGTCGTCGCCACGGTGAACTCCTGAAGCGCGGCGTTGAAGCCGTCGACGATCAGGTAGACGTCCACCGCCGACGCTCCGCTGTTCGTCCACACGAGCGTCTCGGGGTCCCCGCTGAAGCCCTGGTCGGCGCTGGCCAGGCACATCATCGGAATGGCGACGCAGTTCGTCGCCGGCGACGGGAGCAGGTTCAGCACCGGGTCGTCGGAGCTCACGCCCGGCCCGGTCGGCGTCACCGTGACGGTCAGCGTGCTCCCGGCCGGCACGGTCACGAGGAACGCCCGGTCGGGGCCGTTCGCCGAGCGGCAGCCCCCTCCGGGGCTCGGGCGGTAGTCGTCGTTGAGGCCCACGGTCGTCTGCATCGTGAGCATCCCCGGCATCAGCACCGGGGCCGTGGCGCACGTATCGCCCGGCGGCGGAGGCGGCGGCACGTCGAAGACGAACGCGATGTCGTACGGGCCGCCCGCGTTGAGCGCGGTGCCGTCGACGATCACGTAGCCGTCGGCCGCGGTCATCCCCGCGTTCGTGTACGACAGCGTCTCGCTCGCGGTCGAGAACGTGTCGACCTGCACCGCGCACATTCCGGCCGCGCACGCCGACGCGCTCCCCAAGAGCAGGCCCAGCGCCGGGTTCCACGACGAGCCCGTCGTCACGGTCACGCGCAGCCGCTGCCCCGCGGGGATGCTCACCGCGTACACCCGGTCGGGGCCCTGCCGGTTGCCGCAGCCCGCCGAGAAGTAGTCGTTCGCGTAGCCCGCGGTCGTCTGCATCGTCAGCGTCTGGTTCGTGCTGATCACCGGCGGAGCCACCGCGCACACCTCGCCGACCTGCGCCGTCGGCGCGTTGTCGATCACCGCGTTCAGATCGAAGCCCGCCGCCGCCGTGTTCCCGTCGACGATCAGGTACAGCGTCTGCGTCGCCGCGCCCACGTTCGAGTAGCGCAGCGTCTCGGCGATGCCCGCCACGTTCGTGCCCGCGAGGCACACCGCCGGCCGGTCGCAGTTCGACGCCGGGCTGTCGACGAGCGACAGCGCCGGGTCCCAGTTGCCCGAGGCGATCACCGTCACCGTCAGCCGGCGCATCGAGGGCAGCGTGAAGGCGTACACGCGGTCGGGCCCGACCGAGAACCGGCACGGGCTCGGCATCGACCCGGTGTTGTAGTGGTCGACGAAGCCGGCGAGCGTGTCGCTGAACATCGTGCTCGCCGCGATCGCCGCCGGCGCGTTCTGGCAGAGGTCGCCCGGCGTCGGCACGCCGGACGTCGTGCTGATGCCGTACATGCCTCCGGGCGAGTCGACGATCGCGAAGACCTGGCGCGTGGCCGCCGAGACGTTGTCGTAGACGAGCGTCGACGACTGGCCGGCGCTCACGCTGCCCGACGACGAGGCGCACACCATCGACCCCGGCGTGCACGTCGCGGTGTCGACGAGCGACAGGCGCGCGGTCGTGCCGGCGCCGGGCATCAGCGAGAACGTCGCGCGCGTGTTCGTCGGCACGCTCACGGCGTAGACGCGGTCGGGCGAGCTGCTGAACGTGCAGCCGCTGCCGAACGCGTAGTCGTCGATGAAGCCCGTCGTGGTGTCCGACGGGGATGACCCGGGCAGCGAGAGCGACTGCGCGTTGGCGCAGACCTCTCCGCCCGGCGGTGGGCTCAGCGTCGCGCTGAGGGTGTAGTCGAGCGTGCCGGCTCCGCCGCTGCTGTCGACGGCCAGCAGCACCGGCACCGCCGCCATCGACGTGTTCGTCCACACGAGCGTGTCGGGCTGGCCGGTGACGCCGTTGTTCGCCGAGACGAGGCACGCCGAGCCGTTGTTGCAGCTCGCGGCCGGCGCGGGAATGAGCGAGAGAATCGTGTTCAGCGTCGCCGACGGAGTCGCGACGACCGTCAGCCGCTCACCGGCCGGAACCGTCAGCGACCACACGGCGTCAGGGCCGGTCGAGTTGAAGCAGTTGGCGCCGCCGGTGCGCGGGTCGTCGACGAAGCCGGCGAGCGACGACATGAGGGTCATGCCGGTCACGAGCGGGCGCGCGTTGGCGCAGGTGTCGCCGGCGGGCGCCGGGCCGATGTCGGCGCGGAGGGTGTAGCTGGAGGCGCCGCTGAACGCGTCGACGATGACGTAGATGGTCTGCGGGCTCAGGCTCGGGTTCGTGTACGCGAGCTGATCGACGGCGTTCGTGCCGAAGTTGTCGGCGTTGCCGAGGCAGCCCATCGGCGTGCAGCTCGCCGCCGTCAGCGTGATGGCCGTGTCCATGCCCGACGGAGTCACCGTGATCAGCGCGCGCTCGCCGCCGGGAACCGTCAGCGACCACCAGGCGTCGGGGCCGGGCTCGTTCGCGCCGCAGCCGGGGCCCGTCGCGTGCGGGTCGTTGAGGAAGCCGGCGAGCGTGGCGTTGACGGTCGTGTTCGGCGTCAGCGTCTGCGGGCTGGTGCACGTGTCGCCCATCGACGCGGAGCCGGTCGACGCGCGGATGCTGTACGAGCGCGCGCCCGACGTGCGGATCTGGCCGGTCACGACCACGTTCACCGCGCGCGGAGCCATGCTCGTGTTCGCGAACGTCAGCGTGTCGGTGCCGCCGGCCGCGGTGTTGCTGTTCGCGCTCGCGAGGCAGGCGCCGGCGCACGTCGTGCCACCCGGCATCAGCGAGATGATCGTGTCGAGCGCCGCCGACGGCGTGACGTCGACCGTGAGGATCTGACCCGCGGGGATGGTGATGCTCCAGACGGCGTCGGGCGTGTAGCCGAACGTCGCGGAGCAGGAGCCCGCGGCGTTGTCGTCGCCGTGGCCGTCGAGCGTCGCCAGGGTCGAGACGCCCGGCGTGAGCGGCTGCGCGGTCGCGCAGGTGTCTCCGGGCGGCGCCGCGCCGACGTTGATGTCGAGGTTGTACGTGCCGCCCGGGTGGCTCCCCGAGAAGCCGTCGACGATGATCATGACCTCCTGCGCGGTCATGCCGGTGTTGCTCCACGACGCGAAGTTGATGGTGGTGGTACCGCCGCTGTCGTCGCTCGAGACGCAGACGCGCGGAATGGCGTCGCACTGCGCGGGGGGGCCGAGCACCATGGAGATCGACGAGTCGAACCCGGGGGTCGTGGGCTCGACCGAAGCGATCACCCGCTCGCCCGGGTCGACCAGCACCGAGTAGACGCGGTCACGGCCCGACGTCGCGGTACAGCCCTGCTGGTTCGCGGCGGTGTAGTCGTTCGTGAAGCCGGCCGTCGTGCCCAGGTACAGGCCGCTGCCGACGCGCGGAGCGTCCTGGCAGCGATCTCCGACGCCGGCGTCGGGGGCGCTGCCGCCCGCGGTGCCGCCGCCCGCCGTTCCAACGCCGCCCGCGGTGCTGCCGCCCGCCGTTCCAACGCCGCCCGCGGTGCTGCCGCCCGCCGTTCCAACGCCGCCCGCGGTGCTGCCGCCCGCCGTTCCAACGCCGCCCGCGGTGCTGCCGCCCGCCGTTCCAACGCCGCCCGCCGTGCCGCCGCCTGCGGTCTGGCCGCCGGCGGTTCCGACGCCTCCGCCGGGGGCGCCGCCCGCGACGTTGCCGCCTGCAGTCTGGCCGCCTGCGGTTCCACCGCCGCCCGCTGGGGCGCCGCCCGCCGTACTGAAGCCGCCTGCGGTGTTGAAGCCACCGGCCGCCCCGCCGCCGCCCGTCCCGCTGCCGCCGGCAGTCGAGCCGCCGCCGGCCGCTCCGCCTTCACACAGGCCGGTGGCCGGGTTGCACGTCTTTCCGGCGGCACACTCGATGTTGGCGCAGCGATCGGGAGTGTTCTGGCAGCTGCACGCCGCGAGCAGCGCGCTCAGCGCGGCGCAGGCGAGAAGTCTCTGCATGGCGGGTACCCTCGAAGGAGGGCCCGGACGCTACTCCAGCGCTCAGCGCTTCGCCCACTCCGCCAACGCCCACAGGGGGAAGTAGTGGCGGTAGTTGTCGTAGTTGATGAGACACGTCTTGTTGAACACCCCGACGAGGGGCTCCCGCGCCCACGAGCCGTCGGTCTCCTGCCGCGACACCAGGAACCGGGCCGCCCGCTCGAGCGCGCCCGCATCGGTGCAGCCCGCCTTCATCAGCGCGAGCATCGCCCACGACGTCTGAACGACCTGGCCGTCCTTCGCCTCGATCCACCGGCGCTCGCGGCAGGTGTCGCCGGCCTCGCCCCACGAGCCGTCGGGCCGCTGCTTCTCGAGGAGGAACTGCGCGGCGCGCTGCAGCGCTCCGTCTTTCGGAGTCGCGCCGAGCGCCTCGAGCGCGCACATCGCGAACCACGTGCCGTACGTGAAGCACACCGCCCAGCTGCCCTCGAAGCTGCCGTCGGGCCGCTGCGCCTTGCGGAGGAAGGCCTCGGCCCGCTTCAGCGCCGCGTCGATCTCGGCGTCGAACTCCCCGGGGAAGCGCCGCTTCGCCTTGATCAGCGCCTGCACCGAGGCCGAGGTGCACTCGACGTACGAGTAGTCGACCATGATCTCGCCGAACACCTGGCTCGGGTTCAGCTGCTCGAGCCACTTGCCGCCGCGCTGCAGCTCGTACGTCGCCCAGCCGCCGTCTTCGTTCTGCCACGACAGCATCAGTCGCACCGAGTCGCGCAGGAGGCTGAGCGGAATCTCGGGCTCGTAGCCGCGCGGCTCGAACAGCAGCGCGCACTTGAAGCCCTCGCTGGTGCAGTCGGTGATCGGCCAGCCGTGCGCCCGGTTGCTGAACGGCCAGCCGCCCTTGCTCGCGTGGCGGTAGTGCTCGCCCATCGCCGGCACGTCCTCGAGGATCTGGTTGTCGCGCACGTACGCGTGCGACTTGCTCAGCATCTCTTCGAAGCGCGCATCGGTCGCGAACGGCGACGCGAAGATCGCCTGCACCGCGAACGCCGTGTCCCACAGCTCGCTGCCGTTGTAGCCCTGGAACTTCATGCCGTCGTGGCCGTCCCACAGGTAGACGTCGTTCGCCGCCATCTTCTTGTCGAGCTCTTCGCGGCCCTCAGGCCCGCGGAAGTGGTGCACGAACGCGTTCAGCACGGCGTTCACCGGGCCGATGTCGATGTACGTCGTGACGCGGTCTTCGTACTGAATGTGCTTCAGGCACTCGGCGAGGGCGCGCTTGCGCAGCGGCTTGAACGGCAGGCGCTCGGCGCGATCCATCACCTCGTTCACGGCGCGCAGCGCCTTCGTGAGCGGGCGGTAGTCGTCGGCGCCCGAGACGGCGTCGCGCTGGTCTTCCCAGCGAATCGAAGACCACCGGCCGTCGTAGAGCTCGCCGCGCAGCGCCTCGATGAGCGGGTCGGCCGGCACGGTGCTGCGCGTGCCGTACAGCCACGCCATCGGCAGGTACACCTGGCGGCAGTGGCACCACAGGCGGCCCGGGTGCATCGGCGCCGAGGCGGGCAAGAGCCAAAGCTCGGGCGGCACGGCGTGGATGCCGTCCCAGTCGTAGAGGCCGAGCACGCAGAGCGTGAACTTGCCCCACGAGGCGGCGCCGAGCGGAGTGCCGTTGTCGTGGATCCACCGGCGCATCTTCGCGGCGCGCGGCTCTTCAGCCGGGACGCCGAGCATGCGCAGCGCCACGTACGAGAGGGCGGTGCAGAACATGCTGCCTTCGCCCGACTCGGCGTGCAGCCCGATGGAGCCGTCGGGCCGCTGCACGTTGAAGAAGTACGTCTTGATGCGCTCGGTCTTGCGCGCCTCGGGCAGCCGCTTCGTCGCGTGGCACAGGCCGATGTACATCGGCAGCAGGAACATCGGGCCGCCGTAGTCGCCCGGCCAGCTGCCGCTCGCGTTCTGCAGGCGGCTCAGGTTCTGGAGCGCGTACTCCATCGCGGCGCGGGCTTCGGCGCGCAGCTCGTCTTCCGGCGAGAGCTTGTGGGCGGTGCTCATGGGCGGGTGGCCATAGCACGTACTAGGCTGCCGTCGCTCGACGCCTCATGACGACCCGCCCCGTCTTCTCCCAGAGCCTGACGTCGGACGTCGAGCTCCGCGCCGTCGCGCGCGTCGGCGGCAAGGAGGCCGGCCGCCTGCGCCTCGAGAAAGAGCCGCAGATCGTCGGCAGCCAGGAGGGCGCAGCGCTCGTCGTCGCCCACGACACCGTCTCGCGCAAGCACATCGAGATCTCGCGCCGCGCCGGCGGCGCCTGGGTGAAGGACCTCGAGTCCAAGAACGGCACCAAGCTCAACGGCTCCCGCATCAAGGAGGCGCTCGTGCCCGCGGGCGCGAGCCTCTTGCTCGGCGAGGTCGAGCTGCGCATCGAGCGCGCGGATCAGGACCCGAAGGCCCGCCTCGGCGCGCTCACGTCCGTCGCGCCGCCGATGATCAAGGCGATCGAGCAGCTCGCGAAGGTCGCGCCCACCGACAGCACGGTGCTGCTCGAGGCCGAGACCGGCTCCGGCAAAGAGGTCACCGCGCGCGCGATTCACGAGGCCAGCGCACGGAAGGACAAGAAGCTCGAGGTCGTCGACTGCGGCGCCCTGCCGAAGGAGCTCGCCGCCAGCGAGCTGTTCGGCCACGTGAAGGGCGCCTTCACCGGAGCCGACCGCCCCAAGCCCGGCGCCTTCGAGCGCGCCGACGGCGGCACCGTGTTCCTCGACGAGATCGGCGAGCTCCCGCTCGAGCTGCAGCCGCTGCTGCTCCGCGCCCTCGAGAGCCGGCAGATCCGCCGCGTCGGAGATCAGGCGTACCGCAGCGTCGACGTCCGCGTCATCGCCGCCACCAACCGCGACCTCGATGCCGAGGTCGGCGCCGGCCGCTTCCGCGCCGATCTGCTGCACCGGCTCTCGGTGGTCCGCGTCCGAATTCCTCCCCTCAGAGAGAGGAAAGAAGACCTGCCGATGCTCGTGCGCGCCACGCTCGACGCGCTCGGCCCGCGCGCCGCCGGCTTCTCGCTGTCGCCCGAGACGCTGCGCTCGCTGCAGCGGCACGAGTGGCCCGGCAACGTGCGCGAGCTCAAGAACCTCGTCGAGCGCGCCGTCGCGCTCAGCGGCGGAGGCAAGGCCGCCCTCGCCCCCGAGGAGCTCGGCCTGCAGCCCGCGCGCGGCGGCCCCATGCCCACCGACTACAAGGCGGCGCGCGAGCGGGCGCTCGACGACTTCGAGCGCGACTTCATCGTTCACGTGCTACGGACGTTCGACAAGAATGTCTCGAAGGCCGCGCGTGAGTCGGGCATCGACCGGGTGTACCTGCACAAGCTCATCAAGAAGCACGGCATCGACGTGGGCTCGATCTAGGAGGGCGCGTTGGGGAAGCGACTGCGGTACTGGATAGCGCTGGTGCTGGTGCCGGTGCAGGCCGCGTGGGCGGCGCCCTGTACGCCCGACTGCCGCACCGGGTTCATGTGCCTCAACGGCCGGTGCGTGTCGCGCTGCAACCCGCCGTGCGCCTCGGGTGAGCAGTGCACCGACCAGGGCGAGTGCGTGTCGAAGAACGCCGACCTGCCGCCGCCGCCTCCTCCGCCGCCGGTGACCGGCGGCCCGACGGGCAATGACCTGCCGCCGCCTCCGCCGCCCCCGGGAATGGACGCGCCGCCTCCGCCGGTGCCCGGGCCGGGCTACGCGCCGCTGTATCCGCAGGAGCCGCAGAACCCGCGACTGCTCGAGCTGAAGAGCCAGCTCCACGAGGCGCGGCAGGCCCCGTCGCTCGGCAGCGGCATCACGCTGCTCGCCATCGGCTCGAGCCTGCTCATCGCGTCGTTCATCTTGTGGGGCATCGGGCTCAACTGGTTCGGGACGTTCTTCCCGTTCGGGTTCGATCAGTGCGGCAGCCGCTACGGCGCGATGTACTACTGCATCGCCGGCTTCCCGACGGGCGTGACGGGCCTCATCCTCACGCCCATCGGGCTCGTTCGGTTCATCCGCGCGCTCGTCATCCGGCCGAAGATTCCGCCGCTCGAAGAAGAGATCCGCTCGCTGGGCGGCATCGTGCCCGAAGAGTGGTGAGCGTCGCGCTTTGCGTGCTCCGGCCTCGACGGCTGAGCGTCACGGCGCCGGCTCCACCTCGAGCTTGAGCTGCGTCACCGACGCCGCGTTCACCACCCAAGCCTGCGTCGCTCCGCTCCAGCGCGGCCGCAGGTCCAGCGTGCCGAGCTCGTCGATGACCGTCTGCCCCGGAAAGTCCGAGTCGATGACGCTCAGCTCCACGCTGCCGAGCTGCTCGACCGAGTACGGCCCCGCGAACGTCATGTTCCACACCGGCATGAACGTCTCGCTCGCCTCCAGCGTGCAGACCTGCCCCGCGTCGCCGACGTTCGCGCAGACCTTCGAGTCGGGGTCGTTCTTGTCGTCCCACGGCATGCCGTTCGGCCGCGCCGGCGCCAGCACCGCCGACACCACCTTCAGCCTCCACCGCGTCCCAAAGCCCGGGCCGCACGCGCCCGCCGCGCACAGCTCGCCCGCCCCGCACGTCGCGCACGCGCCGCCGTCGAAGCCACACGCCGCCGCGGTGCACGAGCCGCCCGAGCAGCACGCAGCTCCGCACGCGAGGTCGCACTGGCTCACCGTGATGCACGCGCCCGCGCTGCACTGCGTGCCGGCCGCGCACGCGGTGCACGCAGCTCCGCCTTCGCCGCACGCGAGCTGCGCGCGGCCTGCCCGGCACACGCCGCCGTCGTCGCAGCAGCCCGCGCACGTCGCGGCGCAGCCCATCGGCTCCGGCCCGGCGTCGCCCGGCATGTCGCAGCACGTCGCACAGCCCGCATCGGCGCAGCCGGCGTCGGCGAGCGGAACCGGCCGCGCCGCGCAGGCCGCCAGCAGCAGGGTGAGGGTGGCGCGTCTCACGAAACCTTAAGCTCCTCGCACGTCCCGCCGCGGACCGGAAGGTCTGGTACCGTCGCGAGCACCTCGAGCATGCCAGTCGATCGCGTCGGCGAGTACGTGGTGAAGGGCCTCATCGGCGAGGGCGGCATGGGCGTCGTGTACGAGGGCCTGCAGCCGGTCATCGGCAAGCGCGTCGCGATCAAGCTGCTGAAGAAGGACTTCGCGCAGGACCCCGAAGAGGCGCGCCGCCTGCTCGAAGAGGCGCGCAGCGTGAACCAGATCGGCCACCGCGGCATCATCGACATCTTCTCGTTCGGCACGCTGCCCGACGGCCGCCAGTACTTCGTCATGGAGTACATGGTCGGCGTTCCGCTGTCGCAGCACGTGAAGAAGCACGCTCCGCTGCTGCCACAGGACGTGCTGCAGATCGTCGACGAGATCGCTGCCGCGCTTGGCGCCGCGCACAACGCGGGCGTGATTCACCGCGACCTGAAGCCCAGCAACGTCTTCCTCGTCAGCTCGCCCGACGGCAGCTCGTACGTGAAGCTGCTCGACTTCGGGCTCGCGAAGCAGGCGCAGTTCGCGCGCGGCGAGACGCCGCAGACGCGGGCGTCGCGGGTGCTCGGCACTCCCGAGTTCATGGCGCCCGAGCAGGCGCGCGCCGAGCCCGTCGGCCCGAAGACCGACCTCTACGCGCTGGGCGTCGTGACGTACGAGATGCTGACCGGCTCGCTGCCGTTCGACGCTCCGACGGCGTTCGAGATCGTGAACATGCACCTCAACGTCCCGCCCGAGCCGCCGTCCTCGCGCGAGGAGTCGGTGCCCCCCGAGCTCGATCAGCTCGTGCTCAAGCTGCTCGAGAAGTCTGCGTCCGACCGGCCGCCGACCGCCGAGGTCGTGCGGCAGGAGATCAAGCGCATCCGCAAGGTGCTGAACCTGAACGCGACGCGGCTCGCGATTCCGGTCTCGACGGCCGCGTCGGGCGTGAAGCCGAAGCTGCCGCCCGCTCCCCGGATGCCCGGCGAGCAGGAGTTCACGTGGACTCCGTCGAGCCAGAAGCCGCGCCGAAAGACGGGGGCCGCGCTGCAGAGCGTGATGGTCGACCCGGAGCTGAAGGACCCGAACCCCACGCGCGAGGCTCCGAGAACCGATCGCGTCGACGCCGACCTGCCGACCCGCAGCGTCGACCGCACCGCGCGCGTCGAGCCGCCGGTCGAGGACGATTCACGGGAGCCGACGGAAGCCGGGCAGCCGGCCCCGCAGGGCGCCTTCCGCGCGCGGCTGAAGTCGAAGCCGAAGCCCGAGCCCGCGGCGGCGCCGTCGAAGCTGCCGTGGGTCATCGTCATCGTCGCGGTGCTCGCGGTCGGCGTCGGCGCCTACCTGTTCGGCAAGCGCAGCGCCGCGACGAGCCCCGAGTCACCGCCTGCGGCGAAGCCGTAGCGCCGCCGCGGCGACGGCGAGCAGCGCCACCGCCGAGACCGGGCCCGCGCTGGAGCAGCCGCCCTCGGCGAACTGCCCGCCCTGCAGCGTGCCGGTCTCGCGGCCTCCGCCGGTGCCGCCCATCGTGGTCTCCGCGCCGCCGGCGGCCGCCTCCATGCCCCCCGCGGCCGCGCTCATTCCACCCGCCGCGCCGCCGGCAGCCCCCATTCCGCCGGCGGTGCCTCCGCTGCCTCCGGCCGTGCCGCCGGTTCCGGCGTCGGGCGCGACGATGACGACGTCGGCGCACGAGTAATACGAGTCGCCCACCGGCGTGTTGGTGATGGGGCAGGGCACCGTGGTGCTCATCACCTGGATCAGCTGCAGCGTGCACGCGGTGCACGTCATGCCCGCCGGGAGCGTGATGGTCGCCTGGTACTGCCGCGGCACCGCGCCCGTGGTGCTGTGCGGCGGGTTCGCGAGCATGATGAAGTTCTGGTCGTTCGCCTGCGACAGCTTGAGCGTGAAGCAGCCCGCGTGGTTGATGGTCTCTTCCCACCGCACCGTCACGGTCTGCCCCATCGTGTACGTCGCGATCGCGTTGGGGTTGCGCGCCCGGCCGCCGCACGGAGCCCCGCCGGCGCCGTCTTTCAGGTCGTCGTCGTTCGTTCTCGGAACCGGAGAAACCAGCCGGGCATGCGCCTGGGCAGGCCCCGCGCCGATGATCACGGCAGTGGTGAGCACGGCAGTTACATGTGCCAGCGAGCGCCACCCCAAGCGCGCTGAACTCCAAAGACTCTGAGCCATGCGCCCCACAGTGCTCGCGGCGTGCCACCGCCCTCAGAGGTTGAGCGCGAGCTCCAGCCAGAACGTGCGCCCGTAGAGGGGCACCCGCGCCGTCAGCCCGCCCGTCGGCACCGGCACGGGAGTTCTGCTGTCGAGCAGGTTCTGCACGCCGGCGAAGTAGCGGAAGTGCGACAGCGTGCCCGAGAAGCCCAGGTTCATCAGGAACGTCTCGCCGACCGAGGTGCCCGAGCGCGGCGACGCGTACGTCGCCTGCCCGCCGAAGCGGATGTAGTTCTCGAGCAGCGGCACCACGGCCTTCACCGCGAAGATGTGCTGTGACGTCAAGAGGTAGAGGTCTCCCGTCGCGCCCCACAGCCGCACGAACGAGTACGCGCCGTCGACGAACAGGAACCGGCTCGGCTGCCAGCGCAGCTCGGCCTCGGCGCCGCTCGCGAAGATGAGGTTCTGCGAGTTCACGTTCGCGTCGCACGGCTGATCGCGGTTCGCCGGGTCGGGCCCGCACAGCGGCGTCATGCCCGGCGCGTCGGTCTCGAAGACCACGAGCTTGTCGATCGCGTTGAAGTACGCGCCGACCGTGAGGCGGAGCTCTTCGTTGAAGTTGTGACCGTGCTCGAGCTCGACCGTGTAGATGGTCTCGGGCGCGAGCCGCGTCGCGGGCCGCTGCGTCAACAGGCCGTCGCTCTGGAACGTCTCGAAGATGTTCGGCGCGCGGAAGGCCGAGCCCGCGACCAGCTTCGTGACGCCGCCTTCGTACAGCTTCGCGACGACGCCGATGCGCGGAGTGATCGGGATCGCATCGAGGTCGAGGTACTTGTCGACGCGCAAGCCGGCGTTCAGCAGCACCCGCTTGCCGATGCGCCACTCGTCGAGCACGTACGCCGAGAGCAGCACGCGCGAGTAGTTCTGCACCGTCACCGGCAGCTCGCTCGAGTCCGCCTGGCGGATCAGCTGGTACTGCCCCTCGAGCCCGACCGAGAGCGCGTTGCCCTCGAACAGCTTCACGCGCACCCGCGCCTCGCCGCCGAACCACTCGGCCTGGCCGAGGTCGTACTGCTGGTACGGGCGCGGCGGGTCGACCGTGTCGTCGTCGTAGTCGTACGTGCCGTCGTACCGCGTGATGTCGAAGTAGCCGCGCGCCGCGACCGAGAGCCGCTCGAAGTCCTTCTCCCAGCGCAGCTCGGCAAACCCGCGCGCGTCGTTGTAGCCGGTGCCCGGCTGGCCCGGAGGCGGCAGCCGCACCGCGGTGTCGTACGGCGCGATGGGGATCTGCTTCTGCCGCGTCGTGAACTTGCCGTGCAGCGTGAAGCCCGCGGCCTTCGCGCGCAGCCCGACGTTGAGGGTCTGCTCGCGGTCGCTGCCCGCGATCACGCCGCGGTCTCCGAGGTCGGTGACCGGGTCGCCGTTCGCGAGGAAGCCCGCGCCCGTCACGAGCACCGACGGCCCGTCGACCGAGCCGACGCTCGCAGTGACGCGACCCTTGCCTCCCCACAGCCCGCCCGCTCCGCCGACGGCCTCGACGTGGCGGTCCGGCGCCACGACGTCGCGCGGCACGACGTTGATCACCGCGAAGAACGCGCCGGTGCCGTAGAGCGCCGAGCCCGGCCCCCGCACGATCTCGATGCGCTCGATCTCCGACAGGTCGACGTCGAGCGTGCGCTCGGCGAAGCCCTGGCCCGCCCAGATGTCGTTGAACGCGTGGCCGTCCCACAGAATCAGCACGCGCGTGTTGAGGTCTCCCGGCGGCGACAGCCCGCGGATGCCGAGGTAGTTGTAGATGCGGTCGTTGTGGAGCTGCACCCCGCGCACCGCCGACAGCGCCTCGCCGAGCGTCTGGTACCCCATCGCCAGAATCTCATCGCGCGTGAGAATGGTGATGCTCGCCGCCGCGTCGTCGGCGTCGGTCAGCGTCTTCGACGCCGCGCGCACCTTGGGCGCCGCGTAGCGCAGCTCGGCCGCCACCTTGTAGTCCTGGTCTTTCTGCACGTCGATCGTCTTGGTGACCGTGCGGTAGTCCTTCAGGGACACCTCGATCTCGTGCGGCCCCACCGGCAGCACCAGCACCGTCGGCGTGAAGCCCGAGTCCTTGCCGTCGACGCGCACCAGCGCGTTGTCGCGGTTCGCCGTCACCACGATCTTGCCCGTCGGGGGCGGCAGCGGCGACAGCGTCGCCTTCAGCTGCACCGTCTCGTCGGCCTTCACCGTCACGAGCAGCTGCGTCGGGTTGTAGTTCTTCGCGCTCACGATGAAGAGCCGCTGCCCCGGCGGGAGCGTCAGCTTCGCGGGCAGCGTGCCCAGCACCGGGCCGCCCTCGCCCTCGCGCACCTCGGCGCCCTCGGGCGCGCCGGTGATCTCGACCGTGCCCACGATCGGCGTGAGCTTGAGCGTCACCTTGCGCTCTGCGCCCTTCGTCACCCGCACCGACGCCTCGGCGTCGTGCATGCCCTCGAGCTTCACCTTCACCTTGTGCGGGCCGGGCGTCGTCGCGAGCACCTGCGGGGCCCGGCCGCGCGAGCCCAGGTCTTCGCGGTCGAGGTAGATGTCGGCTCCGGGCGGGTCGGTCGTCACCGCGAGCAGCGCGACCTTCGGTGACAACCGCTCGAGCGCCTTCTCGATGTCCTTCGCGTCGTCGGCCGCGAGGTCCTTCGCGGTCGAGAGCTCGAAGTAGTAGCGGTACGCCTCGTCGTAGCTCTTCAGCGCCTCGTAGCAGCGCGCGATGTTGTAGAGCACGTTCTTGTTCGGAACGAGCCGGTTCGAGAGGAAGTACGCCGCCAGCGCCTTCGCGTAGTCGCGCTTCGCGTACGCCTGGTTGCCGAGCTGAAACGCGATGTCCGCCTCGTCGGCCGTGTTGTCGGCGCGGGCGGGCAGCGCGATCAGAAAGAATGAGAGGGTGAGGGCCCTTCCCAAAGTGGGTGACAAGCTACACCGGGGCGCGCGCCGGGGAACTTATTTGGGGCACGCGTAGAGCGCCTCGGGCATGCCCTCGAGGTTCTCGGCGATGATCCGCGAGCGCGTGCCGCCGTGCTCCACCACCATCGCCATGCCGTAGAGCTCGCGCTGTGTCGTGTTCGGCAGCGGGCCCGAGAAGAGGTTCAGCGCGGCCCCTTCCGCGAACGGCGCCTCGACCCAGTGCTTGCCCGACGCCGTCACGACCTTCACGGGCTGCGCGCAGGGCTCCGCGCGGTGCAGCGGCCGGGCTCGCGTGGGCTGCGACCCCGCCGTGAAGCCGCCACGCGAGACCACGTACCAGCCTCCGGCGACCGCGAGCGCCAGCCCTACGATCGCGAACACGCGCGGCAGCGGCGAGGGTGACCCCGAAGGTGCCGCTGAAGGCGCCGGCTGCGCCGCCGCCGGCTGGGGTGGCCGCGACTTCATCGGCGGCAGGAGCTTCGGGTCGACGTTGAGAATCGTGCGCTGCTGATCCGGAGGCAGCCGCAGCGGGTCGTACTCGCGCTCCGTCGCCTGCGTGTTGACCGTCTGCACCGGCAGCCGCTGCCCGTACGCCTGCGTGCCGGTGCCTCCGCCGCTCGCGCCGAACGGCGCCGTCGCCTGATCCGGCGGCAGCGTCAGCTCGTCGTCGACGCGAAGGGTCGAGTCCGACGGGCGCCCCTTCGACCTCGACTCCCGCGTGGGCAGCGCCTCGCGCTGCTGCGGCGTGAGCGACGGCATCGGCCGCAGCGGCGCGGTCGGCGGGGCCTCGAGCCCGAGCTCGATCGTCTTCGCCTTGTCGAAGTCGAGCCGCTGCGCCGCGGCGGGAGTCGCGAGCGGCGTGACCCCGAAGCTCGGCGCGAACTTCTTCTCTCGCGCCTCGCGCTGCAGGCGGTCTGAGAACAGCTCGCTGACGAAGCGGCCGACGTGCACCACGCTGGCCTCGGGCTCGCTGCCCGCGAACGACTCGAGCGCGCTGCCGAGCTCGGCGGCGTTGTGGTAGCGGCGGTCGCGTTCGCGGGCCAGCGCGGTGAGCAGGATCTCGTCGAGCTGCGGCGGCAGGCCCGGCGTGACCTTGCTGGGCGGCATCACCTCGCACTCGGCGACCGCGCGCAGCGTCTGCATGTCGGTCGAGCGGCGGAACAGCCGCACGCCCGTGACCGCCTCGTACAGCACGATGCCGAGCGCGAAGACGTCGGTGCGGCAGTCGAGCTCCTCCTGGCCGAGCGCCTGCTCGGGCGACATGTACGGGTGCTTGCCCTTGATCAGGCCGCTCTGCGTGATGTGCGCCTTGTCGGCGGCCTTCGCGACGCCGAAGTCGGCGACCTTCACGACCCCCTCGAACGAGACCATGAGGTTCTGCGGCGAGACGTCGCGGTGCACGATGCCGAGCGGCCGGCCCTGCGCGTCGGCGCGCTTGTGCGCGTAGTCGAGGCCCTTGCAGGCCTCGCGCACGATGCGGCACGCGAGCCCGGGCGGAAACGGGCGGCCCGCCTCGGCGCAGCGCTTCTCGATGCGGCGCAGGTCTTCGCCGTGCACGAACTCCATGGCGATGAACAGCGCGTCGCCGTGCTGCCCGAGATCGTAGATCTCGACGACGTTCGGGTGATGCAGCCGCGCCGCGATGCGCGCCTCGTCGAGGAACATCGTCATGAAGTCCGGGTCTTCGACCAGGTGCGGCAGCATCTTCTTCAGCGCCACCAGCCGCTGCTCGCCCGCCGACTCGCGCGCGAGGTGCACCTCGGCCATGCCCCCCTTCGCGAGCTTCTCGAGCAGCACGTATTTGCCGAAGGTCTCGATGCCGCGGCCAGCCTGTCAGCGCCGCAGGCGGGAGTCGAGGGTCACGGCAGAGTCTGCGCGCTGCCGACCGAGTCGGGGACTCCGTCGCCGTTCGGGTCGACCGCGAAGCGCACGACGCCGGGCAGCGCGGTGAGCGTGCGGCCCGGGTTCATCGTGCCGGTCGTGAACGGAGGCAGCGCCTGGTTCGACGTGAAGCCTCCGTCGTCGTTGACGAGCACGACCGCGATCGCGAGCGTCGCGTTCGCCGGCACCTTGCCCATCAGCGTGGGGTACAGCTGGCCCCACGGCACGTGCGCCTCGAGGCCGTAGCCGGGCCTCAGCGCGCTCATGGCGCGCGTGCGCACGCCGTCGGCGAAGTTGATGGAGCTCGGCAGCCACGGGAGGTTGCCGGTCGTGCGCAGCGCGCGCAGCCCCGAGTCGTCGATCAGCTCTTCGATGCGCACCTCGGCGCCGCCGAAGCTGACGAGCGCGAAGTCGGCGCCGAAGCCCGCGACCGCCGGAGCGTCGAGGCTGGACGACGCGAGAATGTCGTCGACGCGGCCGGTGCGATCGGCAAGCGCTCCGCTCAGCCTCGAGACGCCGGTGCCCGCGCCGAAGTCGGTGTCGATGAGCACGACGACCGCGTTCTTGCCCCACTCGAACAGGCCCTCGATGCCGAGCGCGAGCGACTTGCCGTCGGCGTCGAGGTGCAGCTTCTCGAGCTGGTTGAAGCCGGCGCCGAAGCCCGTCGTGACGCGCTGGGCGCTGACCTGCACGCGCAGGTCGCTCAGCGTGCCGTCGGGCAGCAGCAGCGCAACCGGCGGCACGAGCGGCTGCCGCTCGAGGCGCGACGCCATCAGCGCGTGGAGCCAGCGGTGGTCGAGGTCGCCCGTCACGAGGTCGGAGCCCTTCGCGAACAGCGACACCGGCACGTTGGTGTGCTGCAGCCAGCGCCAGGTGACGTCGGGCAGGGTGCCCGCGGCTTTCGGCGTGGTCACCTGCAGCCCGCCGCATTCGTGATCCGCCGTGACGAGAATGACGACGTCTCGCCACGACGCGGTGGCCTCGACGACGGCCTTGACGGCGTCGTCGAACGCGAGCGTCTCGTCGACCGTGCGCGGCAGGTCGTTCAGGTGGCTCGCCATGTCGATGCGGGCGCCTTCGATCATGAGGAAGAAGCCCGGGTCGCTCTGCCCCAGCACCTTCAGCGCCGCGAGCGACATCTCGGTGAGCGTGGGCTGGCCGGTGTTGGCGGCGCGGTCGCGCACGTAGTCGAGGTGCTCGGGCGCGTAGAAGCCGGCCACCTTCGTGGCGCCCTGTGCGACGGCGGCGTCGAGCTGCGTGCGGTCGTACGTGACGCGGTAGCCGGCGCCCTCGAGCGTGGTGATGAGCCCGGTGTCGTTGCGGTCGGAGCCCGGCCCCTGCGGGAGGAAGAAGCGGGTGCCGCCGCCGAGCATGACGTCGGGCCGCACGTCGCGCGCCTGGTCGTTGGCGATGAGCACGTAATCGCCGCGGGCGTCTTCGTGCGCGGTGAAGCCCGCCGGAGTCGCGTGCGGCACGGACGCGGTGGTGACGACGCCGGCCTTCAGGCCTCTGCGGTGCGCGCGCTCGACGAGGGTCTCGACGGGCTGCAGGTCGCGGTCGACGCCGACGTAGCCGTTGATGGTGCGGACGCCGGTCGCCATCGTGGTGGCGGCGGCGGCGGAGTCGGTGAGGCCCGAGAGGCTCGCGGTGGTGATGGAGGCCTTCTGCGGGAGCGACTGCATGAAGAGGCGGCCGGGCGTGCCGTGGCGGAAGAGGCTCGCGGCCTCGAGCTGGCCGGGGCCCATGCCGTCGCCGATGAAGAGGATGACGACGGGGCCCGAAGGGCCGGCGCTGCCGCCGCTCCCGCCGGCGCTGCCTCCGGCGGTGCCGGACCCGCCTGCGGTGCCGGTACCACCGGCAGTGCCGGAGTCGGGCAGACCCGGCGTGGGGCACCCCGTGAGGAAGACGACGAGCAGCGGGAGGACCGTACGCACGGCGGCCCGCATAAGCCACGCCGCGATGACGGAGCAACCCTGGGCCCTCGCCCAACAGGACCCCTGTGCGATCTCCCATGTGCAGGCCCAGGCCCAGGCCCATCATGCGGCGCCGCAGGTCGGGCCTGGGCCTGGGCCGGCGCAGGTTTGGATTGCGCAAGGGTGGGTTGGGCATGGACGGCGATGAAAAACAAGCACGCTTGACTGTTTCTTCGCGGCAGTGAGACAAGGGCGCCGCCCTCATGCAGGCCGCGCCCTCAGCCCGCCGCCGCACCAACGTCGAGCGCACCGCCACCATGCGCGCGCGGCTGATGGAGGCCACCGTCGAGTGCCTCCACGAGCTCGGCTTCGCGGCCACCACCACCACCGAGGTCGCGAGCCGCGCCGGCGTCTCGCGCGGCGCCCAGCTGCACCACTTCCCCACCAAGCAGGCGCTCGTCACCGCCGCCATCGAGCACGTGCTCGAGCTGCGCATCGCCGAGTTCCGCCGCGCCTCGGTGCAGAAGACTCCGAAGGGGCAAGACCGCACCGAGGCCGCCGTGAAGCTGTTGTGGAAGCTCACCCGCGGCTCCACGTTCTACGCGTGGCTCGAGCTGCTCGTCGCGGCCCGCACCGACAAGGCCCTGCGCGCCGCCATGCGCGGCATCGCGAAGCGCTTCGAGGCCGGCGTGCGCACCGCGTTCCTCGAGGCGTTCCCCGGGCAGGAAGACAACCCGGCCTCCTACGTCGCGCCGTGGTTCACGCTCGCGACGCTGCAGGGCTTCGCGCTCGACAGAATTCTCGACCCCGACGAGCCGCGGCTCCCGCTCGGGCTCGGCATCCTCTCTCAAATGGGGACGCGCGCCTTCCGGCGCGAGGGAGCAGACCCATGATCCGCAGCTTCAGCGTCGTCCTCCTCCTCGCCGGCTGTGGAGCTCCGGCGACGGTGCCGAACTTCCGCGCCGCCGGCGGAAACGAAGCGACGGCCGGAGGCATGACCGCCACCGCCGGCGGCATGGCGACGGCAGGCGGCGACACGGCGGGCGGAGCCACTTCGGGCGGCTCGACCGCGGGCGGCAGCGCCGGTGGAACCGCGGGCGGCGCCACCACGCTCCCGAACCCTCCGCCGCTGCCGGCGTACTCAGGCGGAACCTGCCCGACCTTCCCCACGACCGGTACGAGCAACGACGGCGGCACGGTCATCGACGTGCAGGGCTTCATGTCGGGCGGCGTCGCGCGCGCGTTCAAGGTGGTCGTGCCGCGCAGCTACGACGCGAGCCAGGCGTGGCCGGTCGTCTTCGGCTGGCACTGGCTGAACGCGTCGGCGAACAGCATCGTGCGCGACGGCGAGTACGAGGTCGCGACGGAGCAGCTCGGCTTCATCGCGGTCGCTCCGTTCGCGAAGACGAACGCGAACGGCGACAAGCTGTACCAGTTCAACTGGCCGTTCGTCGAAGGCACGACGATGCAGAACAGCCCGCAGGCCGAAGAGGAGCTCCGCTTCTTCGAAGACATGCTCGCCTGCGTCGCGGCGAACTACCGCATCGACGAGCGGCGCGTGCACATGATGGGCGTCAGCGCGGGCGGGCTGTGGACGACGTACCTGATGACGACTCCGCGCGCGAACCGCATCGCGAGCTTCCTCGTCATCTCGGGCGGCCTGGGCCGCGACCCGTTCAACGTCTTCAACATGCAGTACGCGGCGCAGCCCAACAAGTTCCCCGCGCTCGTGCTGTGGGGCGGCACCAGCGACACCCTCGGCCTCGACTTCAACGCGGCGTCGCTGCGTCTGCGCGACGCGCTCGCCGCCGACGACCACTTCGTCACGACGTGCACGCACAACGCGGGGCACGCGATGCCGCCGATTCCGCAGCCCGCCACGGGCACGAAGTTCAGGCCGCTCTACGACTTTCTGCTGACGCACCGCTACGGCCTGCCGCCGCGCACCTCGCCGTGGCAGCAGAGCGGGCTGCCCTCCGACGCGCCGGGCTGGTGCACGATCTTCACGCCGTGAGCAGGCAGGGCGGCGAACACCCGGGCCGAGTGGTTGCGGGCCGCGGGGTCGGCTAAGACGGGCGGCGCCATGCCCATCAAGAAGCTGCCGGAGCGTGCAGATCCGTCGTGGCTGTCGAAGCAGCTCGAAGCCGTGGCGCTGAAGCAGGTGCCCGGCGGCTCCGAGGCCGGCAAGCTCGCGCGGCAGGCGAACGACCCGAAGTCGGGCGACGCCTACCTGCGCGGCGACGAGATCTCGAAGAACCTGTTCCAGGCGCTGCAGCGCGCGAACGGCGAGACGGGCGGCGAGGTCACGCTCAAGAAGCCCGACGGCACGCTGACGAAGGCGGGCGAGCTCCTGCAGCAGCTCGACCTCGCCAAGGCGACGCGCGACGGCTGGTTCGAGGTCCCCAAAGACGGGAAGATTCTCTACGCCGATTTCCGCGACGTCGACATGGGGTGGTTTCGCGGCAACGACTCCAAGGGCAAGCCGATTCAGGTCACCGGAGTGCCGAGCAGCTCGCTCAGCGTCTACTGGGCCGACTCGGGCCCGCAGCACTACATGGCGCCGTCGAACGAGCTCGGCGTCCTCTATTACGAGCAGGGGAAGAGCGTCGACCTCCAGCGCAGCGGCAACATGAGCATCAACGACCCCGCCGCGAGCTTCAAGTCGGAGCTGACGACGCCCGACGGGTCGGACGTGCCGGAGGACTTCAAGGCGAAGAACCTGAACCGCGACCCGTCGCTGGTGCGGCGCGAGCTGTCGTCGACGTTCTTCCGCGACACGCTGAAGGTGCCGACGCAGCGCTACGCGCCGGTGAAGTGGTTCGCGAACGGCTGGTACCAGGGCGTGCGCGACCTCGAGGAGCCCCTCGACAAGACGATGTGGAAGAACGCGGTCACCACCATCGACCCGAAGCGCGACGTCCCGAAAGACGTCTACATCTTCAAGATGCAGTGGACGGCCGGTGAGCGCTCCCTCGGCGGCGGCAAGCTCGACAAGGCCGACCTCAAGTACAAGGGCGAGGGCGCCGAGCAGTACCGGGTGAAGCAGGGCGGCGAGCAGACGTACGACCTCAAGACGCAGAAGAAAGACGGCGACGAGGCCTACGGCGAGCTCGCGAAGTTCATCAAGGTGGTGAACGGCATCGGCCTGAAAGACGACCAGGGCCGGCCGATCAGCGACACCGACCCGAAGCGCTTCAACACCGACGCGTACCGGAAGTCGGTGGAGAAGAGCATGGACGTCTACGAGGTGCTGCGCGCGTACTCGGGGCTGGTGCTGACGGGCGCGTGGGACAACCTGATCAACCCGTCGAACTTCGCGTGGGTCGCCGAGAAGGGGAAGGACGGCGACGCGAAGTGGTCGGCGCTGCCGATCGATCTCGACTCGACCTGGGGCATTCAGTGGAACGGGCAGCCCAACTGGCAGGACCTCGACGTGCTCTTGCGCAACGGGCCGACCGAGAACGTGCCGGTCATCTGGAAGAACCTGCTCGCGAACGATCACTTCAAGGCGTACGCGCTCGACTTCATGGAGCACCTGCTGAAGACCGACTTCACGCCCGCCAAGATCGGCGGCAAAGCCGAGAAGCTCTTCGAGCGGAAGAAAGAGGCGGCCTACCTCGAGTCCGACACTCCGACCGGCCGGCCGCACACCAACCGGCCGTTCACGAACGATCAGATCTACAAGGCGAACAAGGAGCTCTGGACGATTCGCCAGGACGGGCTCAACGCCATCGCGATCCCCGAGTTCGTCGAGTGGCGCAGCGCCTCGGCGCGGCACCAGATCAGCCAGATTCGTAAGGACTTCCACGTGCGCTCCGGCGTCGACTTCGCCGGCGGCAAGGTGGAGCCGTGAAGAAGGAAGACACGCTCCGCGTCGTGCACGGCCTGCGCATGCTGCTGCCGCCGACGTGGGAGGACTCGTCGATCTACCGCTTCAACGCTCCGGTGCCCGAGGGCGAGCGGCTGATCCCGAACGTGATGGTCAGCCGCCACGAGAAGAACCAGGGCGACACGCCCGAGCGGTTCCTCGAGCTCACGAACCAGGACGCGAAGAAGGCCGACCCGAGCTACGAGGTGCTGCGCGAAGGCACCGTCATCTATCTGGACCAGGTCTCGGCCTGGCAGGACGCGCGGTTCACCGACGCGCGCACCGGGCAGCAGGTGCACCAGCGCCGGCTGGTGGCGCCGACGTGGCCGAAGCACCTGACCCTGCTCACCCTGACCGGGTCGCCGGACTCGATCGGCAAGATGAGCGAGGCGCTCGGCATCGAGCACCTCGGCGAAGTGCCGTCGGGCGTGCGCGAAGGCGGAGTCGCCGGGACGCTCGTGTCGAAGAGCTGAGCGGCTCCCCCGCCCGGCGATGGGCGCCCGAGGCCGGTGCGTCGTTTCGGGAATAGGCCGCGCCCTTGACTGATTTTTTCGGCGCATTACCTGTTCGCTACCAACTCACCGCGACTGACGGACCCGCATATGTCCAACGGTTCTTGGGGATGCACAGTGGTACTCGAGGGCGGCGCGAAGGCGCCCACCCTGGGTGGGAGCGTCGTCGTCTCGGCGTCCCGGGCCGAAGCCGAGGGGCTCCTTCGAGCTTCGCCGGCCGGCGTCGTCGTCGCGGACCCGGCGGTCGGCTGGCATGCCGAGCTCGCCTGCTCCGCGCGCGAAAAGGGCTGCGCGGTGCTCGCGGTCGGAGCCGAGCCGCCGCCTGCGGGCCTGGCCGACGAGTGGCTGGCGCCGGGCTGCGCCGAGGCCGAAGCCGCGGCCCGCCTCGGGCTCGCCGTTGCGCGCGCGAGGGAGCGGCGCAGGCTGCTGCGCAGATCGGCCGTCGACGCCCTCACCGGCCTGCCGAACCGGCGCGCGATGCTGGCAGAGGCCCTGCGCCTCCGCGCGCGGGCTCGCCGCACCGGTGAGGCGCTCGCGCTGGTGCTGATCGACCTCGACGACTTCAAGGAGGTGAACGACCGGCTCGGCCACCCCGAGGGCGACCGGCTGCTGCGCCGGGTGGCCGAGGTGCTGGCCGCGAACGTGCGCCAGGGCGAGCGCTGCGGCCGCCTCGGCGGCGACGAGTTCGCGCTGGTGGTGTCGGGCACCCTCGCCGACGCCGAGCGCGCGCGAGACCGGCTCGCCGCCGCGCTCGACGCCGCCGGCATCTCGGCGACGACGGGGCTCGCGTCGGCTCCTCCGGCTGCCGGCCTTCGCGCGCTCTACGCCGAGGCCGATCACGCGCTGCGTGCCGCGAAGCAGCGCCGCCGCCGCTTCACGCTGTTCCCCCGCAAGAAGGAGGTCGAATCGACCAACACCCTCAGCCTGTCGTGAAAAACCAACGTCAGATCCTGTGAAAAGACTTCGCCGGCGTCTTGCCCGGTGAAAGAGGGGCCGCGCCTTCGCCTCGTGCGAGCGCGGCCCCGCGTTTTTCCCGCGGCCCTGACGTCGCGCGCCGTCACTTCGCCGCGCGAGCCCACTCGACGACGAGGCTCTCGCCCTCCTCGAGCGACGACCACCGCGCCTGGGCTTCGTCGAGCGCCGCCGCGGCGCGGGCGAGCTGCGCGGAGCTCAACGGGCAGGGCCCCAGGCCGCGACCGCGGGTGCGCTGGCCGCTCCAGTGGCGGTGCGCCCAGGAGACCGCGACCTCGGCGGGGAACGCCCGCTCGGAGAGGCGCGCGAGCGGCGCGAGCCCGCTGCGGCGGTGGCGGCCCGGCACGAGGGGCACGAAGCCGTCGTAGGTCGCCCCGGCGTCGACCGAGTCCCAGAAGCCCGGCTCCAGCTTCAGCGCCTCTTCGACGACGGCGTGGACGAGGTCGTGCGGCAGGGTGGGGCCGGTCTCTCGTCGCGGCCGGCGCAGGTCGGGTCCGCGGCGCCTCCCGGTCACTTGAATCTCATGGTCGCCGCCGCCGCACTTGATGAATCGGATGCGCAAGGAGCTCTCCTGTGCCCGGCCGACGTATGCCACGGCGGCGTTCGGACAGCGGGAGCGTGCCTCGAGAAGCGAGGCTCAGAGGTCGAAGCCGCCGGTGTGCAGCGGCGTCGCTGCACCGATGACCGCCGGCGAGTCGCCGTCGCGGTGCCAGTCGAACGACGACGGGTTCCGGCCGCCGCGGGTGACGGCCTCGCCGAGGGTGCCCGTCTCACCGAACGTCTGGTCCGAGCCGCCCAGGAGCCGCAGCACCTGCGCGTACAGGTCTCCGGTCGTCCGGCGCTGGCTCTGCACCACGTGGCGCCCCTGGCCGTTGGGGAAGCGGTCTTTCAGCCCCGCGAGCACGACCGGCAGGTTGAAGTTGTTGTGGTCCGCCGCGTAGCCGTGCTCGCTCGTCCACAGCACCAACGTGTTGTCGAGCAGCCGGCGGCCGTCGGAGTCCTGCACCTGCGCCAGCCGCTGCACCAGCAGCGTGAACATCTTCGCCCAGAACTGGAACCCGGCCTTGAGCGCCAGCGCGCCGGAGCCGTTCACCTGCGGCGCCCCGTGCACGAACGTGTGCCAGTTGCCGCCCTGCAGCGGCTCGGCGCCGGGCTCCGACGGGAAGAACGGGTCGTCGCCGTAGGGGAAGGCGAGCCCGGCGGCGCGCGTGATGTCGCACGCGAGCGATTGAACGAGGAGCTCGATCCAGATGGGGGCGATCTGCGCGTCGCGCGCGCCGCGCGCGTACTCCGGGTGCTTCGTGATGAGGTCGTAGTTGCTGATGCCGTAGGTCGGCACCGAGCGCTCGTCGGGCTTCGCGCAGCTCGACGCGCGCATCGGCGGAGGAGTCGCGGCGGCGAGCCTCAGCTCGAGCGAGCGCACGCGCTCGGTGTGCTCGTCGAGACGCGCGCGATCTGCGGCGTTGAGGCCCGAGCGCAGCCGGTTCAGCTCGCCCACCGTGCCGTCGAGCAGGCTCGGCCGCCGGGCCGCCAGCTTCTCGCGCAGCGTCGGCTGCGGTGGAGGCGGCCCGCTCTGAAAGCCCTGGAACACGTTCGCGATGGCCGTCGCCGGGTTCGCGTTGTGCGCGAGGTACGGGGCGCCGCCGGCGGCGCCGTAGAACCGCTCGCCGGGGTTGCCGCCGTTCACCGTCCACACCGTCGTGTGGAAGACGATGGACTCGCGCATCGCCGGCCCCGAGCGCAGCCGCGAGCCGGCGACGAAGTCCAGCGACGGGCCTCCCGCGCGCGAGGCGGTCGGCGCGCGAGCGGTCAGCGCCGTGACCCCGGCGGAGTAGTGGCCGTCGCCGTCGGGCGACGCGTGCCGCATGACGTTGTCGACGCCGTCGACGGTGACGAGCTCGTCCTTGACCGGCTCGAGCGCGGCGAGCATCGGCGAGACTCCCGCGGGCAGCGGGCCGGTCGAGGTCAGCAGCGCGGAGCCGGTGCGCGGAGTCCACCAGTCCTGGCGGACTCCGTTCACCACGTGGCCGCGGCCCACGACGCGGCCACCCGGCGTCAACATCACCACCAGGCGCTTGGGCGCCTGCGCGGCCTGCGCGTGCGCGCGGCGGGGAGCGAGCGCCTCGAGGAACGGCAGCGCGAGCATCGCGCCCGAGGCACCCACGAGGAAGCGGCGGCGGTTCATGATGTCAGTCCTTGCGGAAGCGGAAGGAGTCGGATGCGACGAGCGCGAGCAGCGCCGCGTCGAGGCGTCCGCCGCTCGCCTCGAGCCCGTCGCTCATCGCCTGCAGCGCGCAGGCGTCGTCCGCGCCGTCGAGGCGCGACATCGCGAACCTCAAGACCTGCTGGGCGAAGCAGCTGCCCAGCCGCGGGTCGCGCGCGAGCGCCGCGAGCAGCTCGCGATGGTCGGCGAACGCGATCGCCTCGCCACCGCCGCCCAGCACGCCCGACCCGTCGATGGGCTTGCCGCTCTCGTACTGCGTGCGGTGCCGCCCGATCGCGTCGAACACCTCGAGCGCGAGCCCCGGCGGGTCGAGGAGCCGGTGACACCCCGCGCAGCCGGCGCCGCGCGCCTGCACGACCTGCGACACGTCCTTCCCCGTCGGGTTCGCGGGCAGCGGGAGCTCTGCGAGGGCCGCCATCGCCGCGGCGGGCGGCGCGCCGAGCGGCTGGCACAACAGCCGCTTGTGCACCATGCGGCCGCGCAGCACGTACGAGGCGTCGTTCGAGTGCGCGAGCGCCCCCATCACCGCGGGCTGCGTGACGAGCCCGAGCCGCGGGCCGGCGCCGAGCGCCTGGCGCCTCCACTCTCCCGGCGGCGGCGCCGCGACTCCGAAGAACGGAGCCGACTCGGCGTCGACGTACGCGACGTCGCTCGTGAGCAGGCTCACGAGCGTGCCCTGGCGCACCTGCTCGGCGGCGAAGCGCTCGAGCGAGGCGTTGAGCGAGCGCGTGGCCGCGAAGGTGACCTGCGGGAACAGCGCCTGGTCTTTCTGCGACGGCGCAAGCTCGCCGGCCTGCAGCCACTCGCGGAACAGCCGTGCGATGGCCGGGTCGGCGTTCGGCGACGCCAACAGCCGCATCGCCTCGGCGGTGAGCCCCTCGCTCGTCTCGAGCGCCCCCGAGGCCGCCGCGTCCAGCAGGGCGTCGTCGGGCACCGAGTCCCAGAACAGGAACGACAGCCGGCTCGCCAGCTCCCAGCCGTCGAGCGCGCGCTCGGCTCCCGCGGCCGCCTCGGCTGCGTACAAGAAGCGCGGCGACTGCAGCATCAGCACCGTCATGGCCGCGATGCCCTCGTCGAACGCGAAGCCGGCGGCGCGCGCGTCGCGGTAGGCGGCGAGCAGCGCCGCGCGCTCGCCGGCATCGGGGGGACGGCGGAAGGCGCGGCGCGCGTAGCGGTCGGCGAAGGCGCCCGCGCAGGCATCGCCGGGGCTCGCGGCCGCGCACGGCAGGAGCGCGGGCAGCTGCGCGGCGACCGCCACGGCCACGTCTTCCGCCGCGAGCATCAGCTGTTCGGCGGCCTGGTCCCCGACCGCGTTGAGCGCGGGCTCGGTCGAGTAGCCGGTCACCGAGTCGCTCAGGGCGCCGCCGGCGGGGAACTGCGCGCTGGGCGCGACCTGCCCGTCGAACACGGCGGCGACGGCGCGCTCGTACTGACGCCGCGTCAACCGCCGCAGCGACGTGCTCGCGGGGTGGCGCGCGCTCGTGCAGTCGAGGCGCTCGACCGGCGCCGGCACCGCCGGCTCGCCGGTCGCGGTCGTACCGGTGGGGGCGGCGATGAGCCCGTCACAGCCGCAGAGGAAGATGAGCGTGAGCCAGGAGTTCCGCATTTCAACCCGGAGGACACCGCCGCTCGCGAAAGCGAGACACGCCTCTTCACGGCAGCGCGTCGGAGCGCGCCTTCGCAGGCAGCTCGCCGACCATCGGTGTGAGGTCGGGTCCTACCCACGGCCACGGTGTCGTCGCCGGCCACCACGCCGGCCGCTGGGCGCGGAAGAGCGACGCGGGCAGCGTGCGCACGGGGTTCGCGGGGTCCCACCGCACCGCGTTGCCGACCGTGTCGAAGTTGCCGTGGCGGAAGAGCGTCGTCGCGGACACGTCGCTCGCGCCGCCCAGCGAGAAGATGGCGCGCGTGCTCGAGCCGTAGGTGTCGTAGGCGGTGCTCCACCCGCTGGTGCCGAGCACGCTGCCGACGACGTTCATCTTCACGTCGCCCGCGGGGAACTGCACCGCCGCGACGTTTCCGGTCTGCGTGGCGGTCGAGCCGGCCACCGCCGGCGGCGCGAACTGGCTCGACGCGTAGTTGCGGAAGAACGTGAGGTACCCGGCATTGCCGTGCGTGGTCGTCGCGCCGACGTGCGGCGCGAAGTTGCCCTCCATCAGCTCCATGTGGGGGAACGCGCAGTGCGTGTCGATGTTGACCTCCTGCCAGGTGGCAGGGGTCGCCCAGGAGTTGTCGGCGTAGTTGTACGCGACGACGTTGCCGCCGCCCGACGCGTTGAACATGATCGGCTTGTTCATGTAGCGGACGATGTTGTTCTCGATGAGGCTGTCGGCCGCTCCGCACCGCAGCACGATGCCGTAGCAGTCGCGGCCGAAGCCGTAGTCGGCCGAGTGGTGGAACCAGCCGTCGCGCACCACGACGCGGTACGTGCCCGTCAGGGACACGTGCATGCCTCCGATGCTCCCGTCGGTCTGCACGTCCTTCACCCACGACCAGGCCGCGTTCGAGATGTCGATGCCGCCGGCCATCTGGCCGTTGTAGCCGGGGTTCGAGCCTCCCTGGAGCTTGAGCGCCTCGACCCCCGCCCAGCGCACCACCGGGCGCCCGACGCGCGTCACCTGCGAGAGGTGCGGCGCGGCTGCGCGGAAGGTCCAGTGCAGCGGCGTGCTCAAGGTCAGCAGCCCGGCCGCCGCGTTCACCGTCTTCACCTCGACGCGCTGACTCACCGACCGGCCGCTCACGCGCTTGAAGTACGGGCAGTCGCCCTGGTCGACCTCGGCGTCGTCGACCGCATCGACGAGCGCGAGGTCTCCGGGCTGGAAGGCGGCGGCGGCCGACGGCGCGATCGTGAGCGTCGTCGAGCCCTTCGCTGCGTCCTGCGTGAGCGCCTGGCCGGTGCCGCCGTAGCAGACCGAGTCGCGCGCATCGCCGATCGCGATGACGGTGCGGCCGCCGGTCTTCTGCAGCGTCGTGCCACCCGGCGCGCCCTGCGAGCCCGAGCCGCGCAGCACGACGCCGCGCGAGAGCGTGAGGGTGCTCGAGACGCCGAACGTGCCGGGGCCGAGCTTCACCACCTGGCCGGCCGGGCAGGCGTCGAGCGCCGCCTGAACGTCGTCGCCCGGCGTCAACGTCGCACAGACGGTGGTGCGCACCGGCAGGCCGTCGGGCCCGAGCGGGAGGTTGAGCTGCCCGTCGCTGAGGATGCCCGGGTTCCAATCGGTCACCCGCTCGGGAGCAAACAGCCCGGCCGTGCTCGCGCCGCCCCCCTGCCCGCCTGCGGTGGCCGCGGCGCCCCCGCTGCCGCCGCCGGCCGCTCCGCCGGCCGCTCCGCCGGCCGCCCCACCCACTCCGCCGGCGGCGCCGCCGCCCGGTGCACCCCCCGCGGCGCCTGCGCCTGCGCCTCCGCCTCCCCCCGCCTCCGCTGCGCCCCCGGCCGAGCCGGCGTCGTCGAGGCCCATCGGGCCTGCCATGCCGGAGCAGGCAACACAGAGGAGCAACGGCGGCGCGACGAGCCTCATGCACCGAGGACACCGCCGGCGCGGGAAACGCGACACGCTACTTCGCGGTCAGGTCCACCTTCACCGAGACCTCGGTGTCGGGCAGCACCTCGATGACGATGTCGCGGGGCGGAAACTGGGGGTTCTTGATGGTGAACGTCTGGCGGCCGGCGGGCTGGGTCAAGGTGACGTTCGGGGTCACGCCGAGCTTCTTCTCGCCCTGCCAGATCTCGCCCCACGGCTTCACGCGGAACGCCACGCGGCCGGTCTTGTTCGATGGCGGCGGCGCAGCAGGCGGCTCGGCCCTCGGCACCACGACGACCTGGGGGGGCGCGTCGGCGGTGCGCGGCGCGAGCACGAGGTAGCCCACCCCGGCGCCCACCAGCGACAGCAGCGCCATCCCTCCGGCGACGGCGTACCGCGACCTGTTCGAGGCGCGCTCCACCGCCGACGTGGTGGTCGCCGGCTCGGCCACCAGCGACTTCACGTTGAGGCTCGGGTTGCCGTCGGCTTCGGCCTCGCCGAACAGCGAGCGCATGAAGGCGGCCACGGCGGTGTGCGCGGCCGGCTGCCCCGCGGCAGCGAGCCAGCCCTCGAGCGCGTGCGCGAACGCCTCGGCGCTCGGCCAGCGTGCCTCGGGCGAGCGCTCGAGGCCGCGCATGATGACGTCCGAGAGCGCCGGGTCGAGCAGCGGGTTCACCTGCCGGGCCTCCGGCGGAGTCTCGTTGAGGATCGCGCCGACCAGCGCCGCGTCGCTCGTCGCGGTGTGCGGCCGCTGCCCGCACAAGGCTTCGTAGAGCACGACCGCCATCGCGTACACGTCGATGCGCGGGTCGGGGTCGGCCTTGTCGCCGGCGAAGCGCTCGGGCGCCATGTACGCGAACTTGCCCTTCACGTGGCCGGTGCGCGTCGTCGACGCCGCGTCTTTCGCGCGCGCGACGCCGAAGTCGATGACCCGTGCGACGCCGTTGAAGCCGACGAGGATGTTGTCCGGGCTCATGTCGCGATGCACGACGCTCGCGAGCCGGCCGTCGACCCTCAACGTGTGAGCCGCGTGCAGGCCGCGCAGGGCGTCGATCGAGATGCGCGCCGCGAGCGCCGGGCCGATGAGGCGGCCCTGATCCGCCAGCGCGCGCTCGAGCTGGCGCAGCGAGCGGCCGTGCACGAACTCCATCGCGAGGAAGTAGGAGCCGCCGTCTTCGCCGAGCTCGTACACCTGCGCGATGTTCGGGTGCGTGAGCATGCCGGTGAGCCGGCCCTCGTTGAGGAACATCTCGACGAACTGGGCGTCGCGCGCGAGGTGCGGCAACAGCCGCTTCACCACCACGGCTCGCGCGAAGCCCGCGGGCCCCACCTGGCGCGCGAGGAACACCTCGCCCATTCCGCCGGTCGCCAACAAGCGGATGATGTCGAAGTTGCCGATACGGCGAGGCGAGGGCACGAGCCTCGAGGATGCCCGCAACGGCGCACGATAAGAAGCTTCACCGGCGCGGGCCGAGCAGTCGCTCCCACAGCGTGCGGCCGGCCCGCTCGCGCGCGAGCCACGAGAAGAGCAGGGCGCCCCAGATTCCGTCGTGCACCTCGCGCGGCACGCGCACGCTCCTGAGCTCTCGCCGCACCGCCGCGGCGCTGGCCGGGCGGCGCGCCACGTCCTTCTGCAGCATCGCATCGACGAGCCGCGCCAGCCGCGCGGGCACGTCGGCGATCTCTCCGATCGGCGGCGCAGGAGCCCACGCGTGCAGGCGCAGGAGCCCCGAGCCGCTCCGCGCCTGAAACGGCAAGGCCCCGGCGAGCAGCTCGAACGTCACGACCCCCAGCGCGTACAGGTCGCTCGCCGCGTCGAGCGCCGCGCCGCGCGCCTGCTCGGGAGACGCGTACTCCGGCGTCCCGGGCACCGCCCCCGTGCCGGTCTGAGGCACCGGCTGGCCGGGCGCGCCGAGCAGCGCGAGCCCGAAGTCGAGCAGCTTCGCGCGCACCGTCTCGCCCGCGCGGGCGAGAAAGACGTTGGCGGGCTTCACGTCGCGGTGGACGATGCCGCGCGCGTGCACCGCCTCGAGCGCGGCCGCGGCGTCGTCGAGCACGGCGACCGCGACCGGCCACGGCAGCGAGCGCCGCTCGGCGAGCACGTGGTCCAGCGGCTCGCCCTCGAGCAGCTCGGTCACCAGGTAGGGCCGCCCGTCGGGCAGCAGGCCCGCGCTCTTCACCTCGACGACGTTCGGGTGGGCGACGAGCGAGGCCGCGGTGGCCTCTTTCAGCGCGCGTTCGACGAGCCGCGGGTCGTCGGCTCCGCGCTTCGTCACCTTCACCGCCGCCCGGTGGCCTCCTCGCGTCGCGTGGTAGACGGTCGCGTTGCCCCCGGTTCCGACGACGTGCCCGAGCCGCCAGCCGTCGACGGTGTCCGGCAGCGTCGGGTCCATCGCGATGCGCGTCTGTGCGTCGGGCGACGCCACGAACGAGGCCGGCTCCGTCGGCAGCTCGGCGGGCCGGGCCGGCACCGTCTTCGCCGGAATCGGCAGCGTCGCCGCGAGCACCGCCGCACAGACGTGGCCGCTCACCTGTTCTTCTCCACAGCGCGGGCAACGCACGGCTACCTCAGCAGGAACAAGATGACGGTCGTCAACGCGCCGACCACCGCGAAAGCGAGCGCGATGTCGGCGACCCAGAACTTCCGATCCACATCGGCGACCTGCGCGGGGTCGCACCCGCCGCGGCACGCCTCGAGGTTGCCGCGCCCGGCGAGCCCCCACACGCCGAAGCCGGCGAAGGTCCCCAAAGACACGGCGGTCACCGCGCCTGCGGTCACCAGCGGCCAGCGTGGCTGCGCCGCGGGCTCGGTCGACGCGACGGCGCTCTCGGGCGCCGGCGGAGCGGTCGGCGGCGCGGCGGCCGTCTCGCTCGGCGCGGCGGCGGGCTCGACGCCAGGCGCGGGCTCGGGCGCGGCGGCCTCCGCGGGAGGCGGCTCTTCGGCGGGCTCCGGCGTGGGTGCGTCGGCCGGGCGGCGCGGAGGCCTCTTCGGAGCTGGAGCGGGCCGCGGCTCACGCGCCACCGCGCGCGAGATCTCGTCGAAGAGCGCCCGCTCCTTCGGGCTCGCCGCGACCGGAGGGTTCACCTGCGGATCGAGCCGCAGCGAGAGCTCGAGGTGCTTGCGCGCGGCCGGCTCGTTGCCGAGCGCGAACTGGCACAGGCCCAGGTACAGCTCCGCGACCGCGCGCTGGCCCCCGCGCAGCTTGCCGACCGCGGGTGCGAGCGAGGCGACGCAGGCCTCGTAGTCGAGGTCACCGTAGTGCTTGAGCCCCTCGTCCAGCGGCGCGGCGAGCAGCAGGGCGAGCATCAGGCCGGGCATCGAACCGTCACGATACTCCGTCAGCGCGAGCAGCCGACGGGTTGCGAGCCGACGTAGAGGTCGTCGAGCCACAGCTCGTAGCGCACGCCCGGCTCGACCACGACGTCCAGGCCGAGCCGGAACCAGCTGTACGGGGGCGTGGCGAGGGTCGAGTCTCTGAGGCTCGACAGCTCGGTGTCGTCGACCCAGGTCCGGCTCTCGCCGGTCGCGCCGTCGACCATCCACTCGAGGCAGACCCAGCGGTCCGTCGGCAGCGGTGACGGCTCCTCGAGGTAGAGGTTCGCCGGCGTGCGGCCCCAGTTGGTGAGGGCGAGCCGGCCGTTCGCGAGGCTGAGCGAGGTGCCGTCGTAGGTGGGCCCGGACTCCTGCGCGGCGACGAAGGCCGCGGCTCCCCCGGCCGGCGCCGGCGCGGCGACGTAGACGAACACGCGCGCGTGGAAGCGGCGCGGAACGGAGCCGACGTAGCGGACCATCGCGAACACCTCGTCGCCGCCGTTGCCTTGCGCGACGGTGTGCAGCGAGCTCGCGCCGCGGTGTGCGCGGGCGGTGTCGGTCTCGACGACCCGGAGGGTGCCGTTCATGCGCACGACCTCGTCCCAGGCGCCGAGGCCGCCCTCGAAGCCGTCGCACAGGAACGCGCCGGTGCAGTCGCCGGGCGTCACGTTGCCGCCGTCGGTGCCGGCGTCGGCGTAGCCGTTCAAGGGGAAGGCGAGGTGACAGCCGCCGAGCCCGAGCGCCAGGAGCAGCAGCTGCGGGCGCGGCCCGCTCATTCTCTCTTCTTCTCGTCATCGTCGAGCAGCGCGTGAGCGGCCTCGACCGCGCCCTGGAGCTTGCGTGAGACCGTGCGCGTCGACAGACCGCGCTCCTCGGCCAGCTCGGAGAGCTCTTTGCCCTCGACGAAGCGACCGACCGCGACCGACCGCGTCGTCTCGGAGAGCCGTGACAGCACGGCGCGTCCCATGTCTCTCGCGGTGACGGGGCTCGACGCGATCGCGTCGGCGTCGGAGGCGGCCTGCTCGCGCGCCTCGCGCCGGCCGGCTCCGCGCAAGAGGTTGAGGCAGTGGTGGTGTGCGGCCTTGACGGCCCAGGCCTCTTCCGCGTCGGGGTCTCGCAGCGACTGGGTGCGGCGCGACAGCTGCACGAAGACCTCCTGCGCGGCGTCGCGCGCGGCGTCCTCGTCGCGCAGCAAGGCGAGGCACTTGCGGTACAGCACCGGCTGCAGGCGCTCGTACAGCCTGGCGAGCTCGGTGTCGCGCGAAGTCATGCCCAAAGGCACTCTATCGCACCAGCGGCTTGCCACCGTCAGCCGGCGGCGGCTCTGTCGAACGCCTCTTCGCTCGCGGCGATCTGCGCGGCGTTCTCTTCGGCCCAGCACGCGAGGCGCTCGAGCGGCACGATGAGCCCGCGCCCGAGCGGAGTGAGCGCGTAGTCGACCTTCGGAGGCACGCCGCCGAGCACGTGCCGGCTGACGAGGCCGGTGCGCTGCAGCCGCCGCAGGTGTCGCGTGAGCTCTTTCTGGCTCACCGGCGCGAGCCGCCGGAGCAGCTCGCGAAACCTCAGGTTTCCCCCGGCCTGCTGGAGGAAATAGAGAATCGGCACGGACCACTTGTTGCCCACGATGTCGAGTGCCTGAAGCATCGGCGGTCGCGCATTCTTCATGGTGACAAAATTGTGCCTCCTTGCGGCAGGGTACCAGGGGATTACTCCTGGGCCATGCGCGCCATGGTCATCCGCCGGTACGGCGGCCCCGAGGTCCTCGAGCCGGCGGAGGTCGACGACCCGGTGCCCGGCCCCGGCGAGGTGCTCGTCCGCGCGCGCGCGACGAGCGTGAACTACGTCGAGTGCGCCATGCGCCGCGGAGCGCTGAAGCTGTTTCTGCCGCTGAAGCTGCCGGCCGTGCTCGGCGTCGACGTGGCGGGCGAGGTGCTCGCGCTCGGCCCGGGCGCCCAAGGCTTCGCCGCCGGCGAGCGCGTCTACGCGTTCCTCACCGAGAAGCGAAACGGCGGTTACGGCGAGCGGGTCGCGGTGCCGGCGTCGTCGCTCGGCCGCGTGCCCAAAGGCCTGTCGTGGGCCGAGGCGGCCACGATTCCCGGCGCGGGGATGACGGCGCTGCTGGCGCTGCACGACGAGGCTCGCGTGCAGCCCGGCCAGAAGGTGCTCGTCATCGGCGGCGCGGGAGGTGTCGGGACGTTCGCGATTCAGATCGCGAAGGCGCTCGGCGCGGAGGTGACCGCCGTCTGCAGCACGTCGAAGGTCGCGCTCGCGCAGAAGCTCGGAGCCGCGCACGTCATCGACTACAAGCGGGAGGAGCTGCTCGACACGCCGGAGCGCTTCGACGTGATCATCGACACGGCTCCGGCGGGCCGCACGTTCTTGAGCCTGCGCAAGCTGCTGGTGCGCGGCGGCATCCACCTCGCGATCGTGCCTGCGCCGCTGCAGCAGCTCGCGAGCCGGCTCTCGTGGCTGGTGCCCGGCAAGCGCTCGACGGTGTACCTGCTCGAGCCGGGCCGGGGCTACGACGTGATGGCGCGGCTCGTCGAAGCCGGGCAGGTGAAGCCGGTGGTGCACCGCGTGTATCCGCTGGCGAAGCTCGCCGACGCGCACCGGGAGTTCGAGTCCGGCGCCGCGAGCGGGAAGATCGCGGTCGAGATCGGGGAGGCGTGATGAAGGTCCTGGTCATCGGAGCGAGCGGCGGCGTCGGGCGCGAGGTCGTCACCCAGGCGCTCGACGCGGGGCACGAGGTCACCGCGCTGCTGCGCCGGCCCGAAGGCTTCGACGTGAAGCACGAGCGCCTGCGCGCGGTGAAGGGCGACGTGCTCGACCGCGCGTCGCTCGATGCGGTGATGCCCGGCCACGACGTGGTGCTGACGCCGTTCGGCCCGCGGAGCGCGAGCGGGCCGCAGACGCTGTACACGGCCGGCGGCGCGAACATCGTCGCGGCGATGAAGGCCGCCGGCGTGAAGCGCATCATCGCGGTGACCTCGGGAGGCGTGGAGGACGACCCGGGGCCTCCGCTCATCTACCGGTGGGTGATCAAGCCGCTCTTCCTGCAGAAGGGGTACGACGACCACAAGCGGTTCGAGGCGATGCTGAAGGACAGCGGCCTGGAGTGGATCGTGGTGCGGCCGTACCGGCTGCTCGACGGGCCGCGCACCGGCCGGTACCGGGTGTCGCCGCGGTTCCTGCCTGCGAAGCCGGTGGGCATTCACCGCGCCGACATCGCAGACTTCATGGTGAAGCAGCTCGGCTCGGACGAGTGGCTGAGGCAGACGCCGACGCTGGCGGTGTAGGGCGCCGATTCAGGCGCCGGCGATCATCCGAAGACGCGGTACCCAAAGACGAGCTTCAACCCGGCTCCGACGAGCAGCAGCGTCAGCAGCAGCCACGTGTACTGGAAACCTCGCGTGTCCCGCCGCAGACCGAGTGCGCGCAGCAGTCCCCAGGTGAGGACCAGCGCGATCAGCCCGGACACGACGGTGAGCAGCTGCACCGGATTGAGGCCGAAGACCGCCGTGAGCATGAGCACGTTCATGCTCGACCCATGAAGTGCGGCGGGCGCCCGAGCCACCTGCGTCGCGCCCGCTCGTCACACCGGAGTGACGAGCACTCGAACTGCGGATTCGGCGTCAGCGGCGGGGGCGCCGGCGCCTCGGCCAGAGCAGCAGCAGCGCGCCCAGCGGCAGCAGCGCCATCGCGCTCGAGCAGCCACCCGTCGCGTCGATGTCTTCGCCTGGCCCGCTCGCCGCGCCTCCGGCGCTGACGCTCGCCATGCCGCCGGCGGTGCCTCCCGTCATCCCGCCTCCCGCGGCGCCGCTCGTCATCCCGCCCGCCGTGCCGGCCATGCCACCGGCCGTGCCGGTCATTCCGCCCGCGGTCCCCGTCATGCCGCCCGCGGTGCCCGTCATGCCGCCCGCGGTGCCCGTCGTGCCGCCCGCAGTGCCGGCCATCCCTCCCGCGGTGCCGGCCATCCCGCCCGCAGTGCCGGTCATGCCTCCCGCAGTCCCCGAGCCGCCTGCCGTGCCGCCACTGCCTCCGCCCGCTCCGGTGCCGGCGTCGGGCAGCGGCGCCGACGGCACCGGCCCGTACCGCCAGATGCGCGAGATGGCGACCTCGTCGAGCTCACCGTGAAACGCGCCGTCACCGGCCGCGGGGCACGCGGCGCGGGGGCCGGGCGCTCCGACCTGCAGCACGTCGGCCGTGCCCACCAGCGTCGCGGGCGCGAACGTCGTGCGCGACGTCTCGACGCCGTTGATGCGGAACACCGCGACGCCGCTCGCCGCGTCGTACTGGAAGACCACGTGGCTCCACTGCCCGACGGGAACCGTCGCCATCGAGCGCGCGGAGTAGTGCGTGTTGCCCTGCACCTTCACGCGGCCCTGAAACGAGAGGTCCTCCTCGAGCACGAGGCTGTACGCGCCGTTGAGGTTGCCCTTCCCGAGCAGCAGCCGGTAGTTGTTGTTCGCGTCGCAGTTCGGGTCGCTGCCCGGCTTCAGCCACAGCTCGATCGTGATCGCGTTCACCGGGTTCAGCGACGCCGCGTTCGTCACCTCGAAGCGGCCCGACAGGCCGTCGAGCGCCAGCGCCTTGCCGAGCTTCCCGTTGTTCCGCAGCGGGAACGACGCTCCGCCGAGCAGGCGCGCGGTGTTCGAGTAGCCCGACGAGTCGGCCGAGCGCGTGCGATCGAAGTCGCCCGCGTTCGTCACCAGCTCGTTCAGGTGCCAGAAGCCGGCGTACCGGCCGTCGAGGCCGTCGTCGAACACGAGCTCGGTGTAGTTGCTCGTGTTGCTGCCGAAGAACGGCCACACGTCGACGCCCGGCGTCGCCGGCAGCGGCGGAGCCCCGAGCGGCCCCGGCGACGAGAAGAACAGCCGCACCGTCTGGTCGGTGTCGGGGTTCACGTCGCCGTCGATGTGCGCGAGCTGCCAGTTCGTCGGGTAGCCGATCACCGCGAGGGCGTTGCGGCGCGGCCCGCAGCCCGGCGGGTCCTCCATGCCCGGAGTCGATACCCGGCACGGCATGCCCACCGCCGTGAAGTTCACCGCCTCGCCGCTCGGGAAGATCCACGGGTAGCCCGCGCGCACCACCTGGTTCGCCGCGTAGGCCGTGCCGTCGGCGCCGCGCAGCTGCCGCTCGGCGATGCGGTAGCGGCCGACGAGGTTCGGGTCCAGGTAGGCCGCCGTGATCGACCTCGGCGTCGACCACCCGCTCGTCGCGCACGGCGTCGGGTTGTACGAGTACACGATGGTGTCGATGTCGCCGCTGTTGTCCGGGTAGCCCTGCCACACCAGCAGCTTCCCGTCCTTCGTCACGCTCGGCTCGATGCCGCGCAGCGTGGTGCTGAGCGGCGTCTTCGAGTTGTCGACCCAGGTGTAGCTCTCGATCTCGGCGTTCAGCGTGCCCGGCTGCCGCACCACCACGCGCAGCTTCCTCCGGCGCATGAAGTTGTTCGGCTTCGGCGCCGTCGCGTCGCTGTCGATGATGACCTCTTCGTAGCAGCTGTACGCGCCGTTCGCGTTCGCGCTCCCGTCCTGGTTGCAGCGCGTCGGCTGCGGAGTCTCTTCGCACATCGCGATGCCGTTCTCGTTGCCCATCGACGCGTTGAGGGCCAGGAACGGCGTGAACGCTCCCTGGCTCACGTCGGGAAAGCCGTTCGTCATCACGATGCGCTGCGGCCTCAAGAGCGTCGCGTTCCACCCGTTGCCGTGCGCCGCGATGAACAGCCGGCCGTCGAAGCTCACGTTGTGGCCGTTGCCGCCCATCGGGCTGCCCACCGCGCGCGGGCTCGTCGCAGCGAGAGCAGTGCCACCGAGGAAGACTGCGAGGGCTGTCAGTCGAAGCATTGCCTTCCTCCTGAACGGAAGGCCCCTTTGATTTGGCCGCTGCCTAACACACTCTTACTTCGTTGACACAAGAGTCAACCCGCCTCTGCGCGAGGAACAAGGTGCTGTAAGGTGCGCGCCGTGCGGAAGGTGCTGATCAGCCTGGTCCTGGCGAGCGCGTGCGGACCCGCGATGGTGGTCCCCGGGACGGACTCCGGCGCCCCGGACTCCGGGTCCCACGACTCCGGGTCCCACGACTCCGGGTTTCACGACTCCGGGAGCCCCGACGCCGGCCCCTACGAGCCTCCCGTGGTGAAGCTCGAGCGCTCGCTCTTCTGGACCGACCCGTCGCTGCTCGACGAGGTGAAGTTCCACAAGCTGATGGCGATCGCGGCGCCGGACGGCCACGGTGGCGCGCTCCTGCAGCAGTGGTTCGTGCGCTTCTCGACGACGCAGCACTCCGAGCGGGCGCTGCAGGCGCAGTTCCTCGACGCCTTCGCCGCCACGCACGGCGCCGACCCCACGCAGTGGGACCTCTCGCTGATGCCGTTCAAGGTCACCGGCATTCACAACCGCATCGACCTCGCGCAGTACGGGCCGAACGGCCACTGCGGCGAGCTGCGCGTCTCGGTGAGCTGCACCGACGTCACGCTGCAGCCGTTTCACGCGCTGTTCCTCTTCCGCCAGCCGATGTCGGCCTCGGACGAGGGCTGCCAGGGCGTCGCGCGCCGCTGGGCCGAGCTCTCGCGCCTCGAGGGCAGCTCGCTGCTCGACGCCGTGCGCGCCGAGCTCCGCGCCGGGTTCGTGCGCGAGCGCTTCGAGCTCATCGAGACCGTGGAGTTCTCGCTCGCTCCGTGGGAGTGGCGGCAGTGGGTGAAGACGCCGTCGAGCGGGCCGCTGCCGTTCACGCTCGAGAACCCGCCGCTGTTCCAGCAGGTCGACGTCGAGGGCCTCAACGCCGCCGGCCCGCGCCGCGACGAGTTCCTGACCTGGGTCGCCGACAACGCCGCCGCGCTCGACGCCCGCACGCTGCTGCTCCCCGAGCGGTTCCGCGCCCAGAGCGTTCGCGTCAACCAGGGCGTGCCGCGGGTGCCGGTGTCGCTGCAAGGGCTCCGCGCCGACGTCGCGGCGCAGTACCCGAGCCTGCGCCAGAACCTCGAGCTCGTCGGCTGCGCGGCGTGCCACACCGCCGACGCCGAGTTCGTGCAGACCCGCACCGACCGCACGGTGAGCCCGTTCTACGACAAGGAGCTGAAGGCCCGGGAGCGCCACCTCGAGAAGCTCGCGAGGGGCGAGCGGCCGTTCGCGCCGTTCGGGCCGCTGCAGGCGAGCCCGGTGCTGCCGCCGTGAGCGCCGCCTTCCTCGAGGCGAACGGCCTGAGGTTCGGGTACCTCGAGTGGGGCAGCGGCTCGAAGCTCGCGCTGCTCGTGCACGGCTTCCCCGACACGCCGCACACGTGGAGCGCCGTGGGCCCGGCGCTCGCGGCGCAGGGCTACCGGGTGGTCGCTCCGTACCTGCGCGGCTACGCGCCCTCGTCGCTGCCGCCGCGCGACACGACGTCGAAGGACCTCGGCGAAGACGTCATCGGGTGGGTCGACGCGCTCGGAGCGAAGCAGGCGGTGCTCGTCGGCCACGACTGGGGCGCCGAGGCGGTCTTCGCGGCCGTGGGGCTCGCGCCCGGGCGCGTCGAGCGGCTGGTCGTCATCGGCATTCCGCACCGCGAGTACCTGCCGCTGCGCCCGAACGTCGCGTGGGGCGCGCGCCACTTCCTCACGCTGCGGCTGCCGGGCGCGGTCGGCCGCTTCATGGCCGATGACTTCGCGCAGGTCGACGCGCTGTGCCGCCGCTGGTCGCCGTCGTGGGCCTTCACGCCCGAAGAGCTGCGCCCGGTGAAGGAGTCGCTCGCTCAGCCCGGCAGCGCGAGCGCGGCGCTCGGCTACTACCGGGCGGCGTCAGCGCGGACTCCGAAGTTCATGAAGCGGCGCATCGCGGTGCCGACGCTCGCCGTGGTGGGCCAGCAGGACCCGAACGTGAACGTCGCCGACTTCGAGCGCGCGCGGGCGCACTTCACCGGCCGGTACGAGATCGCGTCCATCCCCGGTGGGCACTTCTGCCACCGGGAGGCCCCGAATGAGCTGCTGGCCGCGCTGACGAAGTTCCTGGCGCAGTAGACTGCACGGCAGTGGTACGCGCCCTCGTCTTGCTCCTCGCCCCCGTCTTGCTGGCCGATGCCGGGTGCACGCCGCAGCCCCCGATGCCCGATGCCGGCCGCGACGCGGGCCACGATGCGGGCACCGACGCGGGCACCGACGCCGGCGCGGAGGACGGCGGGCCCGACGCGAGCGCGGTGCCCTCGAACCGCTCGCGCGACATTCTCACCACCGCGCTCGACGTCGACCTCGAGACGCTCACCGGCAACGCGACGCTGACCGTGGCGCCCTCGGCGGCCGCCGGCGCGTCGTTCGAGGCGGCGGGCCTCACCGTCTCGCGCGTCACGCTCGGCGACGGAGGCGAGGTCGGCTGGGTGCACGGCGACGCCGGCTGGCTCGACGTCGGCGTCGGCACCGCGGCCGAGACCCTCTCGGTGCGGTACACGTTTCCCACCGGGCAGCCCTTCCCCGAGGGGCTCTTGTCGAGCGGCTCGACGCTGTCGTGGCCGGTGTTCTGCGGCAACCTGTTCCCCTGCCACTCGAACCCGGCCGACGGCGTGCGCTTCACGCTGAACGTGCACGGCAACCCCGCCGGCACCACCGTCGTCTACACGCCCGACACGTACGTCGAGGCGCCGGCGTACCAGGTGGGCTGGGCGACCGGCAGCCACCACGTCATCGAGCTCGGGTACACCGATGCGGGCACGAAGGTCACGGTGTGGCAGCGCTTCAGCAGCACGCTCGACCCGGGCGCGCGGCGGCTGCGCGAGATCGTCGAGTTCTACGAGCGCACGTACGGCCCCTACGCGTTCGGCCCGCGCATCGGCTCGGTCGAGGTGCAGTGGCCCGCCGCCGCAGGCGGCATGGAGCACCACCCGTTCTGGCACGTGCAGGCCGGCACCGGCACCGAGGCGGTGCAGGCGCACGAGGCGGCGCACGGCTGGTTCGGCGACGGCGTGCGCATCGCCTGCTGGGAGGACCTGATGCTGTCGGAAGGAGCGGCCGACTACCTCTCGGCGCGCGCGATCGCCTGGCTGAACGACGGCGGCACCGCGACGTGGACCTTCCCCACGCCCGGCACGCCCGGCGCGGTGGTGTGGCCCGAGACGTGCGGCGGGGTCGACCCGTGGGTGCACCGCACGTCGGGTGTCTACACGTGGGGCGCGTGGTTCCTCGCGGCGCTCGAGGCGCGGGTCGGCACGGCCGCGATGGACGCGTCGCTGCGGCGCTTCTTCCTGCAGCACCGCGGCAAGGCGGCGGGCGTGCAGCAGCTGCTCGACGCGGTGCGCGCCGAGACCGGCTACGACGCGGCGGCGTGCGCCGAGGCGTGGCTGCGCTCGGCCGCGGTGCCGCAGAGCCCGGGCCGCTGCCCGTGAGGGCTCCTACGGCTTCGGCCACTTCAGCGCGGCAGGCAGCGGAGGCGTGCGGCCCCGGCGCTGCTTCTTCGCGAGCGCGGCGGTGCGCTCCGAGGAGCGGTTCGTGTTCTCGAGCGACACGACCTTCGAGAGCTGCCCCGCATCGTAGCCCCCGTTCGCCATCATCGTGAACGTCGCCTCGTCGGCCTTCAGCTCGGCCTCGAGCGGGCGCAGCATGCGCTGCATGCCCATGTTCTGCCGCAAGAGGAACAGCACGTACGACCCGTCGGTGCCGGGCGCCTTCAGCGCCGCGGCGATGTCGTCGGCCGCGAACACCTGCATCGTCTTGTTGAGGCCCATGCCCTGCACCGCTCCGGGCCCGCCGGGAACGTCGCTCGCGCCGGCCATCACCAGGTTCGCGCCCGTCACCCCGATGGAGCACGCGCTGAAGCGCGCCCGCGCGTACTCGTTCAGCGGGTCCCTGGCCGCGACGTGCGCGATCTCGTGCGCGAGCATCGCCGCGACGTCGGCCTCGGTGCCGAGCTGCGCGAGCAGGCCGGTCGACAGCACCACCCACCCGCCGGGGTACGAGCCGATGCGCGACTGCGCGTCTTCCACCACCACGAACGTGACGCGCGCCTTCGGGCCGGCGAGCGCGGCGCCGAGCTTCTGCACGTACTGCGTCACCGCGCTCTCGTCGCCGGGAGGCAGCGTGGCGAGCCGCTGCTCGAACAGCGCGCGCAACGAGGCTTTGTCGACGCCGTCGGCGTACAGCCCGCCCGGCGCGCTGCTCGCGTCGGCGAGCGCGAGCTCGAGGCCCATGTCGTCTTCTTCGGCCGTCGGCACCGGCCGGTTCTCGAGCGCGGCGCACTGCTTCGCGCTGTCGACCCGCGCCTGCTCGAGCTTCCGGGCGGCCTCCTGCGCGGCGACCGCGGCGGCGGCGGCGTTCCCCGAGGCTCCGCTGCTCTTCTTCGGCTTCTCGGCGAGGTCTTCGTCGTCGGGCGGCGGCCGCTGGGTCTCGTCGCCGGCCGACGGCATCGAGCGGTTGTTCGACGACAGCCGGTCGCTCTCTTCGCGCTCGGCGGCCTGCTGGTTCGCGCAGCCGACCGCGGTCAGGAGCACCACGAATGAAAGTCTGTGCATGCCCCTCCGAGCTTAGACTCCAGAGGCCGCCGTGTCCGACGCACTCTCACGACTCGATCTCGCGTTCTGCGTCGACCTGACCGGCAGCATGTCGGGCTTCATCGCGGGCGCGAAGCAGCACATGGCGCGCGTGCTCGAGGCGCTGCAGGTGGCGCTCGGCGCCGGGCTCAACGTCGCGATCGTCGGCTACCGCGACCACTCCGACGGCCCCAAGCTGCTCGAGGTGCACCCGCTCGACGCAGACCTCACGCGCGTGGCCGCGGCGGTGCAGAAGCTGACCGTCAGCGGCGGAGGCGACGCTCCCGAGGCGGTGTACGCGGGCCTGAAGGCGTGCCTCGAGCTCACGTGGCGCGAGGGCAGCTACCGGGTGGTGATTCTGGTCGGCGACGCTCCGCCGCACGGCGTGGGCGCGGCGGGCGACGCGTACGCCCGCGGCGACCCGACCGGCTACAGCCTCGACGACATGGCGAACGCGCTCGAGACCGAGGGCCTGTTCGTGCACGCGCTGTCGATGCAGCCGCGCGACACCGTGCTGGCGTCGTCGTTTCAGCGGCTGTCGATCTCGACCGGCGGCAGCTACCACGACGCGACCGGCAGCGACGCCGCCATCCGCATCGTCGAGGCCGTGACGCAGAGCCTGCTCCAGGACATCGACTTCGACCGGCGCCTCTTGAAGCAGCTGGAGGCCGGCGTCGAGGTTCCGGCCCCGAAGAGCGACGACGACATCGTGCCTTCGCGCGCCGAGGTGCTCGCGAAGCTCTTGAAGGTCGACGTCCAGACGGTGCACGGTGGCCTGATGCGGCTGCGCCGCCGCCGGCTCGCCGTTACCGACTGAGCAGAAGCAGCAGCAGGAGCAGTCATGATCGCAGGCATCGCGACGGCAGTCGCAGGAATCAGTCTCATCATCGTCGCAGCCTTCGGACAGGGAGTGCTCACCGCGCGAATGGCCGCAGGCGCGGTCGTCGCGGCGGCCATCGTCGAGCTCGTCGCGGGCGTTCGCATGGAGCGCCAGGGCGCTCCCGGCATGGCGCACGTGTTCGCCGGCGCGCTCGCGCTGTTCCTCGCGCTGTACGTGGTCGCGACCGCCATCATTCTCCCGGGCTCGGCCGCGGCGCCTCCCATCGCGCTCGCGCTCGGCCTCTTCTGCTTCTGCAACGCCATCTTCCGCGCCATCGACCTGTTCGTGGACAAGCCGGCCGGCCTCTTGTTCGAGGCCATCGACGTGGCGTTCACGTTCGTCATCGGCGCGGTGCTGTTCGCGCACTGGCGCTCGGCGAGCGGCTCGTTCATCGGCGTCGCCGCCGGCATCGAGCTGGTGTCGGGCGGCCTGGCGCTGCTCGGCAGCGCCTGGGCGCACCGCGAGCACCCCGAGGAGCCGGCCTACGACGGCCGGGCCGACCGGTTGGCCCGCGTTGCGGTGAAGCCGAAGCCGGCCTCTCAGAGCGCCTGGAGGTAGGCGACCAGGTCGTCGACCTCTGCTGGCGTGAGGTGCGACGTCACGCCGTGCAGATCGCCGCCGCCGCAGGCCGTGTTCGTGAAGCGCTCGGTGAGCGTCTTCGCGCAGCCGTCGTGCATCCACGGGCCGCGGTACGCGAGGCCGAGCAGCTGGGGAACCTGCAGCTTCTCGCCGGTGCCGACGTCGACGGTCGTGTTGTTCGTGAAGCGCGGGCCGAGGTGGCACGACGCGCACTTCGTGGCCGGCGCCTCGAACAGCACGCGCCCGCGCTCGATCGCCGCGGCGTCGCCGCCGTGCGCCTTCGCCGCGGGGAGGTTGTCGAGCCACGCCGCGAGCGCGTGGGTGTCTTCACCCGACGGAGTGCGGCCGCCCATGCGCTTCACGAAGACGTCGGTCATCAGCGCGTTGAGGTCGGGGAGCGTGCCGTCCCAGTGGAACGGGCTCGTGCGCAGGATGCCGCCGCCGAGGGACTGCGTGCGGCGCGCCCCTCCGGGGATGAAGTTCCACGTGCGGGCATCATCGCGGCCTTCCGGGTGGCAGCTCGCGCACGCGAGCGGAGCGCCGGCCTGCTGGTGGAACAGCGTGAAGCCCTTGTCGACGCGGGCCTCGACGGGGAAGTCGATGACGCTGCCGTCGGTGCCACGCAGGCCGACCGGGTTGCGTGTCTGCGCATACAGCGTGTCGCCATGCCAGGCGACCGCGATCGGCTCACCCTGGATCATCACGTCGCGCTCCACCGGTACGCACTGCCCGAAGCTCTGCTGCTCGGTGATGTTCGCCGCCAGCACGATCGCGACGCGGCCGGGCGAGGCCGTGACCACGCCGATCTGGAAGCCCTTCTCGTGTACCGCGATGTCGACCGGCAGCGAGCCGCTCGAGAGCTGGCCCTGCCGCGTGTCCGCCGCCGTCGGGCCCACGATCGTGATCGCGCTGTCGACGATCGACTCGGGGCAGCTGAAGCCCGAGCTGCCTCCGTAGGGAGACGACGTGCCGCCGCCGGGGTTCGTCGGGGTCTGCGACGTCGAGAGGTTGATCGACTCGGTCTTCGCGCGGTGGTGAACGATCGCCGTTCGGCCACCGGGGAGCGTCGCCGTCCTCCACGCCACGCCCGGGGCGAGCGTGCCGATGCGCGTCGCCGCCGCCGGCAGCGAGCCGCGGTTCATGACCGTGCCGCCGCGGTTCATCGTGATGAGGTTCGCGTTGCGGAACGTCGTCACCGTCAGCTTGTCGCCGTCGATCATGACGTCGCGCAGGTCCTGATCCGCCTGCAGCCGCGTCGTCGGAGCGCCGCCGCCCTCGGGCAGCCACACGATCTCTCCACCCGTGCACGCGACCACCACGCTCGCGGTCTGCGGGTCGAGCGTCAGGCCGCGCGGCTCGGCGCAGACGTCGCGGCGCTCGAGCACCGACAGCGTGCCGGCATTCGGGTCGAGGGAGATGACCGCTCCGCCGCGGCGCAGCGCCACGTGCACGATGCCCTTCGAGTCTTCGATCAAGCGGCCCGGCTCGTCACCGACGTTCAGCGTCACCCAGCCCCGCACCCGGCGGTTCGCGAGGTCGGCGACCCACACGAGGTCTCGCTCGGGGTCGGCCGCGACCGCGAGGCCGCTCTTCGTGACGATGAGCGTGCCGCCGGTGATCGCGGGCACCGACAACAGGGCGCGCTGATCAGGCCGGGCCTGCTCCGCGATCGGCCTGGTGCTGGAATCGAGGTCGCTTGCGGGGAGACCACAGCCGGCGAGGAAGCAGACCACCAGGGAAGCACGACGCATGACACCCTCCGACATTCGGCCTGACGGGAAACGGAGCTTAACGCGGTCGAGTGCCGCGAGGCCAACCGGAGCTTCAAACGAAATTGGGGCACCAAAGCCGGTCAGAAGATGGGTTACCGTCCGCGGCGAGGGAGGCGTTCATGTCGAGCCGTTCACTGCTCGCGACTGCCACGGTGGGACTCGGCCTCGGGCTCTGGGCGTGCCAGGGCGATCCGCTCCACGTGTACCGCGTCGTCTACCCGGCGAGCGCGCTGCCCGGAGGCCCGCCGACCGCGAGCCTGCTCCCCGAGGCCTGCTACCAGCCGCGCGACCTGCCCGCGCCCGTCGCCTCGTCGCAGCTCGCCGCCGAGAGCTTCTGCGCCGTCGGCAAGCGGCCCGGCACCGGCACCGTCTCGTCGAACGCCGTGGTGGCGGAGGAGTGGACGCTCTTCGGCGGCAGCGACGGCGAGGAGTTCCTGCTGCGGAAGGGCTCCCAAGGCATGACGGTGGGCTCCTCCGGCCGCCGCGAGGGGAGCCAGTACGTCTTCACCACGAGCCAGCTCACGCTCGCGTCGGTGTGCCCCGGCCAGGCCTCCACCTTCGACGGCGGCTTCTTCCCGCCGATGGCCACCGCCGTCGTCGCCGAGTGCAACGGCAAGTGCGTGAACCTCACCTCGGACCCGGCGCACTGCGGAGCCTGCGGCATCGTCTGCCCCGAGGGCTTCGTCTGCGCGTTCTCGCGCTGCCAGCAGAGCTGCGGCGGCATCGGCTTCTTCACGTGCGGCGGCGTGCAGGTCGACACGTCGGTCGATCGCAACCACTGCGGCGCGTGCAACAACCCGTGCCCGCCCGGCACCGTCTGCGCGCCCCAGTTCGGAGTGAGCCAGCTCGGGCGCTGCGTGCAGCCGTGCGAGGCGCTGTGCGCGCGAGACAGCCTGTCCGAGGGCTGCGGCGCTCCGTCGATCGTGACGCGCGAGGTGAGCACCGTGGTCGAGGTGGCGCTGTCGGGCGACGCGCTCACCGGCAACCTCGTGCAGGGCGTCGCGTACGTCTGTCACGACGGAGGCTGCGCTCCCGACTTCGGCAGCCGCTGCCCGTCGTGCACGGTGGCGCTGCCGCTCAACGGGCGCAAGACGGTGGCCGGCTCCGAGGCGAAGTCGCAGTGAGGCTTCCGTGCGCGGCCGCGGCGCTGCTCGCGCTCGCCGCGTGCCAGTGCTCCAGCACCTGCCGCGAGGGCACGTGCTACGGCTGCTGCGACCGCGCCGGGTTCTGCCGCGACGGCCTTCAAGTCACGCAGTGCGGGCAGGGCGGCGTGAGCTGCGAGGTCTGCGCGCCGGGCAGCTCGTGCGTCGCGGGCGCCTGCACGCCGACGCGCGTCGAGGCCGACGGAGGCCGCTGCGCCCAGACGGTGTGCCTGCGCGGCACGGCGTGCGACGAGAGCGACGGCGTCTGCCGCTGCAACGGCACGACGTGCGGCGCCGACGAATTCTGCGACGCGGGCACGTGCGAGCGCGGCCCGCAGGACGGCGGCCCGGTTCCCTGCAACCCGGTCACGTGCCGCGGCTGCTGCCTCACGCCGGACACGTGCCACCCCGGGATGTCGGCGAGCGCGTGCGGCTTCAACGGGAACGTGTGCCAGCCGTGCCCGCCGCCGGGGTTCTGCGTCAACGGGTTCTGCAGCGGCCTGCCGCCGGACGGCGGCGTCTGCCCGGGCCCCGGCTGCAACGGCTGCTGCCAGGGCCTGAGCTGCCAGCCGGGCGGCAACCTGTCGTTCGCGTGCGGCAGCTTCGGCCGGCCGTGCCAGAACTGCGGCGCCGGCCGGTGCCAGTTCATGCCCGACGCGGGCTTCCAGTGCGTGTTCTGCGACGCGAGCTCGTGTCCGAACGGGTGCTGCTCGGGCGGCTTCTGCGTGCAGCCGCAGAGCGACGGCTTCTGCGGGCGCTTCGGCGCCACGTGCAGCAACTGCGGGGCGGGGCGGTGCGACGTCGACGCGGGCCTCTGCGTGCAGACGTGCGCGGTGTCGTGTGGCGGGTGCTGCCTCGATGGCCTGTGCGTTCCGACGGCGCAGCAGGACGGCGGCGCGTGCGGGATCTTCGGGCTGCCGTGCCGCAGCTGCGGGCCCGTGGCGAGCTGTGTCGCGGGCATCTGCACGAACCCCGACGGCGGCTCGTGCTCGTCGATGAGCTGCCCGGGCTGCTGCGAGGGCGCCGAGTGCCGGCAGGCGCAGTCGGACCTGACGTGCGGCGTGAACGGGCGCGCGTGCGAGAGCTGCGACGCCGGCACGACGTGCCAGTTCGGCGCCTGCAACCGGGTGGTGGGCGACGGCGGCCTCTGCGGCCCCTCGACCTGCTTCGGCGGGTGCTGCTCGGGCGGCGCGTGCGGCACCGGGAGCGGCAGCCTGTTCTGCGGCACCGGCGGCGTCGCGTGCGCGAGCTGCGACGTGCTCGGCGGCCAGGCGTGCGACTTCGACCGCGTGTGCCGCGGCATCGGCGTGGGCGCGGCGTGCGGCCCGACCGGCTGCAGCAGCGGCCTGTTCTGCCGCGGCGGCGAGTACGTCGACGGCTACTGCACGGTGAGCTGCGAGAGCATGACCTGCCCCGGCGGCACGACGTGCCGGCCGTACGACGGTGGGCTCGAGTGCCGGCGCCTGTGCGGCCTGTTCGGCCCGTGCCGGCCCGGCTATCAGTGCGTCGGCGGCGACGCCGGCTTCTGCGAGCCCCTGTAGGCGCGGAACAGCCCGGTGACGAGCAGCGGCGGAGCGAGCAGCAGCGCGCCGAACCACGCGAGCGCGTAGCTCAGCCCGAGCAGCGCGCCGCCGGCGGTGGAGACGGTGCCCGAGAGCACGGAGACGGCGTCGCGGCCGCCCAGCAGCGAGAGCACGGCGAAGGCGGCGACCATCACGAACGCGGAGCGGAGCATCGGCTCTCCTTGATGCAGTTCCAGAGCGGGCCCTGGACCAGGGAATACAGCGTGACGGCATCGGCGAGAGAGTTGCCGGCGGCGAAGCGCAGGCTCGCGCCGCGCTGCACGGGGAACGCGGCGAGCCGCAGGCTCGACAGCAGGCCGTCGAGGTACGCAGCGTCTTCGAACGCGGCGGCGCCGAGCAGGGCCAGCCCGCTCGAGCCGGCGTTGGCGTCGACGAGCGGAATGGTCGGCCCCGAGTCGATGTCCATTCCGCCCTGCCACGCGGCCGGCCACTCGGCGGCCCAGGCGAAGCCGAGCGCCGAGTGCCCGAGCGAGGCGCGGGCCAGCGCGTACTGCTCGCGCGCGAACTGCGGGTCGACGAGCTGGAGCATGTGCGCGGCGAGCCAGATCGTGGAGCCCTCGGGCCCGTCGCGTGGGCTGCCGTCGCGGTGGAACGACGAGACCAGCATGCCGGTGCGCGGGTCGACGAGGTGCAGCTTCAGGCTCTGCAGCCAGCGCGCGATGAGCTCCGAGTGGTCGGTGCCGAGCGCGGCGTCCGAGGCTTTGAGCGCCGCGACGGCGACGGTGTTGCAGAAGACCCAGCCCTCGTCGGGGTAGCTCTCGGGGAGCAGGAGGGGCGACGCGGTCAGCTGCCGCTCGATGCGCGCGACGCGGTCCTCCAGGCTCGCGGGGTCTCCGCCGGCGCGCAGCTGGCGCGCGGCGAGCATCAGCGCGATCTCTCCGTCGACGAACAGCGACTGCGTCGCGTGCTTCCCGTACGGCAGCAGGAAGTACGTGACGCCGTGCTGCCGCTCGAGCGCGTCGGTCTCGTTCGCGATGCGGGTCAGCGGCGCGAGGTACTCGGGGTGCTCGAACGAGAGGTTCGCGAAGGCGAGGGCGGTGAAGAGGCGGCCCATCAGCTCCCACTCGGGGTTGTAGCGGCGCAGCCCGGAGTGGTCGGCGGCGAGCTGGCCGTTTGCGAGCGGCTGAACCAGCGCGGCCCGGTCGGGGCGGAAGAAGAGGTGCAGCGTGCACAGCCAGACCGCGAGTGCCGCTGCGAAGACGAGGAGTGAGCGCATGCGTGAGAGAGCGTACGAACGGCCGGCTCGCAAGAGGCGAGCACGCGCGTGAACGGTCGCGCGAGGGGCCCGAGCGGTCGCGAAACGCCCCACCGCGCGACGCCACTTCGCGGACCTGCGAGCGGGCACACCCGATGCAGCCCGCGTGGGCTGCACAAGGAGACATCATCATGCCGAACCCATTCGAAGAGGCCGCCTCCAAAGGCATGGGGGCAGTCAAAGCGGTGAAGGGCGCAATTCAGGGCCTTCACGGCGTGTTCAATACGTTGGTGCAGCAGCACGGCGAGGTCTCGGCGCTGCTCCAGCGCGCGAGCCTGAGCGACGACTCCGAGAAGCGGCTCGAGCTGTGGTCGAAGATCCGCATGGAGCTGCTCTCGCACGAGCAGGCCGAGCTCGAGGTGCTGTACCCGGAGTACCGGCAGCACGAAGAGCTGCGGTACTACGCCGAGGCCCACGAGAAGGAGGCCGGCGAGCTCGAGGCCCTCATCTCGGAGCTCGACGGCATCGACTGCGGCGCGTCAGAGTGGAAGCCGAAGCTGGAGCAGCTGATCCGCACGGTGAAGGCGCACGTCGACGACGAAGAGACCCGGTTCTTCCCCGAGGCCGCGAAGATCTTCACCCGCGAGCAGGCCGACGAGCTCGATCGGCGCTTCCTCGCGAACAAAGAGGCCGCGACGGCCAGCGTTCACTGAGCCGGCTTGCAGCTCAGCGACGCGAGCATCGAGCGGTAGCCCGCGTCTTCGGTGTAACGCAGCCAGGTCAGCCCGAGCCAGCCGTCGTCGCGCCGCAGCGTCGCGTACCAGTTCCCCGAGCCCTGCATCGCGCTCAACGCGATCGGCTCGGGCGTGACGTCTCCGGCCGAAGTGACGCGCGCGAAGACGAGCTCGGCGTTCATGCCCTCGCGCGTCCACGCGGCGAGCGCCGTGTCCCCCGCGCACAGCAGGTTCGGAAAGAAGCCGCGCTCCGGGAGCGTCACGGGGCCCTTCACCCGCTGGCCGTCGACGTCGAGCCACACGATCTCGAGCTGCATCCCGCCGTCTTCGGTGCGCTCGCCCATCACGAGCGCCGCGGTGCCGGAGCCGCACGGCTGCAGCGCGGCTTCGATCGTCGGCGGCTTGTGCGCGACTGCCGGGCCGTGGGTCTCGCCCTTCACCGTGAGCGGCGTGATGGCGAGGTCACCGGGGTAGCCCGTGAGCAGCAGCAGCCCCGAGCCGGCCGCCGCGACCGCCATGGGCCACCGCGCGGTAGGGTACGGCACCGCCACGCTCGTGCTCGCCGTGGTGCGGTCGAGCCGCACGCCCGCATCGGGCAGCTCGCTGAACACGAGCACGCCGGCCGTCGTCTCGAACGGCCTCGCGCCCACGGCATCGGTGACGGGAATCGTCGCGTAGCGCGTGACGCCGCCGTCGGTGTCGATCGCCTGCACCGCGATGCCCGCATCGCTGCGCCGCGTGACGAGGAGCCGATCGCCCGAGCCCCACACGTCGCCGTTCAGCTGCAGCGGCGCGCCTCGCACCGCGCCGTTCCAGCCGAGCCGCTGCCAGCCCGCGTCGAACCCGGCATACACGCCGCGGTCGAGCGGTACGACGAACGGGAAGCTCAGCCGGTCGGCCCCTCTCAGCGCGGTCTCGGCCTCGACCCGCCAGCCCGTCGTGCAGCGCAGCGGCTCCACCGGAACGGTCTCCGAGACCGGCCGCCAGCAGCGGGTGAGGAGCAGCAGCGCTGCGATCGCCGCCGCCGCTCTCACGTGTTGCGCGGCAGGAAGCGGGACTCTTCCGGGAGCGCCTTGCGACCCGAGCGCACGTGCGCGTTGAGCTCGCGGAACAGCGCGCGCTCGGACTCGCGCAGGCCCTCGAGAATCGCGACCACGGGCGCGAACAGCTCGGGCGTCGCCTGGCCGCCACGGAACAGCCGCGCCGCGGTGCCGGCGAACTTGCGCCACGTGTCGCCGATCGCCGTCATGCGCTCGGACATGCGCGCGTACGCGGGGTCGCCGTACGTGTCGGCGACGTCCTGCAGGAACGCGGCGTAGAGGTAGCGGAACCCGGCGCCGCCGGTGCCGATCTCTTCCTGCATGCGCACGACGTTCGCGAGCAGGAGCAGCGCCTTCTGTGGCTCCTTCGCGAAGCGGCGCGGCCAGGCCTCGCAGCGCTTCGCGAGGTAGCCGATTGCCTTCGCGCCGAAGAACGGAATCGGCGAGTGGCCCATCATGAAGCCGGTCTCGCGCAGGCCGGCGGCGATGGCGTCGCCGACGCGGGCGGGCGCGGCGTCGGCAATGCGCTCGACCCAGTACGCCTTCCCGCGCGGAGCGAGCAGCCCGGCGGCGAACCGCGCCCGGCTCATCGACTCGTCGTCGCACTCGGCGGCCTGGTCGAGCACCGGGTCGCTGACGAGCCAGCGGCCGTCTCTGCGGCCGTAGACGATGATGTTGTGCGCGTTGAACGGGAAGCGGAACCGGCGCGGCAGGTACTCGAGGTAGTAGACGCTCGTCTGCAGCGCGACGAGCTGGCCCTGGTCGACGAGCCTGAGCAGGTCGTCGTGGGCGGCGCCCGGGCTGCGGTACCGGCGCACGACCGTCGGCACTCCGAGCCGGCGCGTCACCTTCGCGAAGATGGAGCCCGGCTTGCTGCGGAAGCTCGTCGACGGAGCGCCCATCAGCTGGTCCATCGGCAGCTGCACGAAGAACAGGCCGCTGCCGATGCCGAGCGCGCGAGGCTCGGTGAGCGGAAGGCCCGCATGCGTGATGAGTGAGGCGGTGACTCCGCTCTCACAGTGGGCAGAGAGGTGGTGCGTAAAGGGCACTGCCGACTGCCGACTGCCGACTGCCGACTCACTCACAGCCAGCTCTCCGGCTGCTCCGGTAGAGCGCGCAGCCTCTCTGGCGGAATTCGCAGCGCCTTCGCGTAGCGCTCCACGAGCTCGCGGCTCGCCTTCGCCCACGGCCCCGGCCTGAGGTGCCACCACACGCGCAGCCGCGACAGCCCCGCGTACTCGGCGACCTGCGCGGGCGTCAGCTGCCGCGCCGCGAGGTGGTACCAGAGCGCGCTCTTCGCGCCGCGCTTCACCTCGTCGAACGCGGCGCGGATCTGCGCGTCGGCCGCCTCGAGCGCGACCCGCGTCGCCGCCGTCTCGGCCTCCCAGCCGGCGGTCGCGACGACGGTGTAACGCCCGTTCGCGTCGACGGCGTACGCGCCGCGCTTCTTGCCCTCGAGATAGGCGCCGTCCTGCGGCACCTCTTCGGCACGCATCACACCACCTCGAGCAGCGCGAACGACGCATTGAAGCGCGCGCTCTCGGGGATGCTGCAGAGAATCTTCTCGCCCTTCTTCGCGCGGCCCGACGTGAGCAGCTCCTCGAGCATGAGGAACACCGACGCGGTGGCGACGTTGCCGACGGTGGCGAGGTTCGTGAACACGCGCTCCTCGGGCACGAAGAGGCCGACGCGCTCGGCCTGCTCCTTCACCTGGGCGCGGAAGAACGCCGAAGAGATGTGCGGCAACAGCCAGTCGACCTCGCGGCCGCCGAGCTTCTTCTTCTTCATGACCAGCGCGAGCGAGTCGCCCATCACGCGGCCGATGTTCTCGCCGAGCATGCGCGCGTCTTGCCCGAGGTTGAAGAAGCCACCCTTCGCCCACTCGCTCGGCTCTGCTTCCTTCCAGCTCTCGGTGCTGCCGTCTTCGCGCTTGCGCGCGAGGTGGTACATGCAGGTGTCGAGCTGGCCGGCGAACGAGACCGACTCGACCCAGTGAATCTTGAGCACGGGCATCGCGGTGCGCTGCTGCGCCTCGGGCTCGACGAGCACGGCGCCTGCGCCGTCCGACAGCATCCACCGCAGGAACTCGTACTCGAACGCGATGTGCGGGTCTTTCTCGAGCGCGGCGACGCGGCTGTCGAGCTCGGGGCCGAAGTGCTTGCCCTGCATCAGCGGCGACAAGAGCTCGGAGCCGGTGACGACCGCGCGCGGCGCCTGGCCGGAGGCCACCGCGAGCGTCGCGTAGCGCAGCGCCGCCATGCTCGCGGTGCACGAGCCCGCCGCGGTGAAGACCTCGCACGGCGGGCCTTTGAGCTCGCCCTGCGTCATGAAGCCGTGCGCCGGCATCAGCTGGTCCGGAGTCGCGGTGCCGCACGCGAGCAGCGGCACCTCGTCGATGCCGAGCTTCACCGCCTCGAGCAGCCGCCGCACCGCCTCGGCCGTCAGCTGCGCGTTGTTGTGCGTCAGCTTCCCGGTCTTCGGGTCGATGGCGTAGTGGCGGTTCTTGATGCCGTTGTTCTTCAGCACCAGCGCCCGCGCGCGCGACTTCTTGCCGTTCACGAAGCCGAGCACCGACTCCATCGTGTCGTTGTCGATGGGCGCGTTCGGGAGGAACGTCGAGATGTGGGTGATGAACGCGCTGCTCATGCCGTCGCCTCGTCGACTTTGCCTTGGAACCAGGTCCTCGCGAAGAGGCGAATGAAGAGCGCCACGACCGCCGCCGGTACCATCAACGGCAGCGAGCTGCACAGCGAGAAGAAGAACACCCGCGAGAGCAGCCACCGCGCCCGCCCCGTCGCCGGAGCGATGAGCGGCGCCCACACTCCGAAGAAGAAGCGGCCCACGAGCTCGGGGATCACGAAGAGCCGGTTGATGCGGGCCTCCGAGCCCTGCAGCACGGAAGCCCCGAGCGCCCCGGCCATCAGCGCCGAGGCCACCTTGCCGCCGGGCACGCCGAGCGTCGCGATGTCTTCGTCGCTGACGCCGGCCGGCGGGAACAGGCCCGTCGAGCCGACCTTGTCGCCCTTCACGACCCAGCGCGGCGTCGTCCAGAACGTCGCCCACGCCGGGCCCGAGTCTTCGCGCACCACGTGGTCGATGAGGCGGCCGCCCTTCGCGGCGATGAGCGCCTTCACCTCGACGAACGCGCGCTGCCACATGTTGCGGCACGCGCAGAGCGCGATGACCGGCGTGTCTTCGAGCACGTTCGCCGCCTCGCTCTCGAGCCAGCCGACGACGGGCAGCGCGGGCGCGAGGTACCAGACCTGGTACGCGACCACGACGAGGTCGTACTTCGGCTGCGGGGCGCTCAGCGACGCCGCGTCCATCTCGGGAGCGCGCCCCAGCACGCAGTCGGGGAAGACGCTCAGGAAGTTGTCGAAGCCCCACGGCCAGGGAAACGGCGTCTTCGGCTGCGGGACGACGACGTCGACCTCGGCGCCGGCGCGCCGCATCGGCTCGAGGAAGGCGTCGGCGCAGCGGCGCAGCTGGCCCGACTGCGAGTTGCACACGAGGAGCACGCGCTTGCTCACGAGCGCGCTCCCTTCCGCACGCGCGTGACGCCCGTGAGCCCCTCGCGCGTGCGAGCAGTGGTCTCGAAGGTGAGGCCGGGAGCGGCGGTCTCGAGGAACAAGGTCGGGTACAGGGCGCTCTTCGCGTAGTGCATCCCGGTCTCGAAGTCGCGTGTCGCGAAGACTCCGTGGCTGCCCGCGGAGTGGCCCAGGGTCACGTCTTCCAGCACGGCGAAGTCGTTCGGCCCGGCCTTGCCGAGCAGCCACCACGCGCTGCCCTCGCCGAGCTTCTCGCGGGCGGTCGGCGGCAGGCCCATGCGCGCGAGGTGGTCGGTGACCTTCGGCATCACGACGTCGACGGCTCCGACGAGCGCGAGGTCGAGGTCGCCGGCGTCGAGCAGCGTCACGGCCTGGAACAGCGCGGCCTCGAAGCTCACCTCGTCCTGGCTCACCGCGAGCACGGGGCCGTGGAGCGAGAGCGCCTGCGCGATGTGGAACGCGCCCGCGTTGCCGACCGAGTTCGCGAACTGAATCGCGCTGACGTGGAAGCCGGGGTCGCCGAAGACGGCGTGCGAGAACGGGAAGAGGTCGGAGATGTTGCCGAGGCCCGTGGCGAGAAACACGCCGGTGCGCGAAGGCGGGAGCTGCAGGCCGCTCTTCGCCGCCGCCTCGACGGCGCCGGTGACGGCGAGCTGCATGAAGCGGCCCATGCGGCGGGTGCGGCGGCCGGTGAGGTCGGTGAGGCGGGCGTCGAGCTTCGGCCCGGGCACTCCGCCGACGTCGGTCTCGAACAGGCTCGGCTGCGCGGCGCACTCGGCGACGGTGCGGCCGGGAGACGAGAACGCGTGGGCCGACTTGATGCCCCATTCTCCGGAAGTCGTCATGAGCGCACCTCGACGGCGAACGACACCGACGTTCCGCCGAAGCCGAACGCGTTGAAGAGGTGCACGTGCTTCTCGTTGCCGAGCGCGGTGGGTTCGATCATCGGCACGAGGTTCGACTCGGCGGTGCGCTGCTGGAAGCCGTGCGTGCCGGGGAGGAAGCCGGCCTCGGCGCACCAGGTCCACGTGACGAGCTCGAGCGCGGCCGAGGCCCCGAGTGTGTGACCGAACGTCGACTTGAGCGAGCTGAACGGCGGAGGCTTCCCGCCGAACGCGACCGACAGCGCGTTGAGCTCGGTGAGGTCGTTCGTCGGAGTCCCCGTGCCGTGCGCCTTCACCGCCGCGACGTCGCCGGCCATCACGCCGCTGCGCTTCAGCGCGTCGGCCATCACGGCGGCGGCGGTGATGCCGTCGGTGCTGCCGGCGGCGATGTGGCCGGGGTCGTGGTGGATGGCGCCGTCGAGCAGGCGCACCGGGCCGTCGCCCGGCTCGAGCACGAAGGCGGCGCAGGCCTCGCCGAGCACCAGGCCGTCGCGGCGGGCGTCGAACGGGCGGCAGCCGTTTTCGCTGTAGAGCTGCAGCAGCCGGAAGCCCTCGAGCGACATTTTCATCAGCACGTCGAGGCCGACGACGATCGCGCGGCGGATGCGGCCCTGCCGCAGCATGCGCGCCGCCATCACGGCGGCGACGGCGGTCGAGGTGCACGCGGTGGTGTACGTGAAGCACGGGCCCTCGATGCCGAAGGCGCTGGCGCCGTACGCCGACAGGCGCCCGGGCCCGCCGCACGCGAACGCGGCCTGCCACGGGAGCCCGGCGGCCTTGTCGCGCAGGTAGACGATCTCTTCCGCCGCCGAGATGCCGGTGGTGGTGCCGGCGAAGAGGGCGGACTCGCGGAGCTCCTGCTTCGAGAGGCCGAGGGCCTTCATCGCCACGTCGACGAGCACGTAGGGGCGGCGCTCGCCGGCGTCGAGGCCGGCCTCCATCGAGCCCGCGCACACGGCTCCGAGCCCGCGCCGCTCGTCGAGGGGCTTCAGGCCCGTACGGCCCGCCTTCAGCGCCTCGACGTGCGAGGCCGCCGTGTCACCGAAGCAGGTGACGGCCGAGCGCGCACGAATGGCGATGGAGTCGTTCGACATCGTGAGGCTCACTGAAACCCGGCGAGCCGCTGCGGCTCCATCTTGCTGGCGACGTGGTCGGCGAGGCTGCCGACGCACTTGAAGTACTCGCGCGCGGAGCTGGAGTTCTCGAGCTTCACTCCGAACTCGATCTGGATGTTCATCGCGATCTCGACGGCGTCGAGGCTGTTGAGCTGCACGCGCGTCTGCGGGCCGAAGAGGATCTCGTCGTCGGTGACCTCGGCGGCGGTCACGTGCGTGAGGCCGCACGACTCGACGATGATGGTTTTCAGGCGTTGGCGCAGGGCGGGCGGCGAAGACATTTCGTACCTCTATGCGGCGGTTGCAGCAGTCGCAGCGCGCACGCGGCGCGTGTGCTCGAGCATCGTGTTCGGCAGGTCGGCGGCGGAGTCGAGCTTCAGGCCGGTGAGCTGCCCGACGACCTGCGCGATGCGGTCGTTCGGGGGAATGAATGGAGGAGCGCCGAGCGGAGGGAGCAGCTCCTCGAGGCGCTTCATCGACTGGTTCACGGGGTGGCTGACGTCGTTGCCGATGTTGAGCCAGAAGTGCAGGACCTTGAGCGCATCGAGCTTGTCGCGCTCGGGCTGGCGGCTGGTGGAGAGCAGGCGGCGCGCGAAGGTGAAGAAGCTGGCGGCGTGGCGGCCCTCGTCGGCGGCGAGCTTCTGCACCGTCGCGTGCAGCAGCGGCTCGAGGCGGCCCGAGGCCATGTGCAGGTACGCGTGCGCGGCGACCAGCTCGGAGACGATGTTGATGACGAGCGTGCCGATGAGCGACGGCATGAACGGCTCGGACTCGCGGCCCTTCATGACGAAGTCGTCGTTCTGCATCTCGCCGGCGCGCTCGAGCCACTTCAGCAGCACGAGCGGGTGGCGGGTCTCTTCGTAGAACCAGACGCTGATCCACTGAGAGAAGTCGGCGTCCTTGCCGAAGGCCTCCATGAACTTCTGGGTGGCCGAGAACGTGGTCTGCTCGGAGTACGCCATCTCGCGCACGACGGCGCGCAGCGCGGGGGTGGCCTTGGCGAGGTCGAAGCTCGACCAGGGCAGGTCGGCGAGCTTCCACCGGGCGGCCTCGGCGACGTCGAGCACGCTGGGGTACAGCTCGGCGGGCTCCGGCGGGGCCGGCGTGTCGAGCGCCGGAGCGGCGTCGCTCTTCGAGATGGCCTGCGTGGGGCAGATGAGGCGGGCGGCCTCGCACAGGCGCTGCTCGCGCTCGTCCGTGGCGGCGCGGAGCGCCTTCGCCGGGCCCTGCTTCAGGGCGAAGTGGGCCGGCGCGACGGTGGCGCACGCGCCGCAGCGGATGCACGTCTTCCCTTCGACCTGGTAGCTGGCCCTCACCTAGGGCGGGTCCCTTACCAAGGGAGGCTCCGCAGGTAAACGCGGGGGGGCCGGTCACGTCATCGCCAGATGGACGCGGCGGAAGCCTGTGAAAAAGCCGCCCGCAGCCCGTGTCTCCAGGTTCGAGCCCGCAAGCTCGAACCACAGCCCGGAGACACTCCATGAGATCGACCGCAGTTTCCGCCGCCGTCGCCACCGCACTCTTCACCCTCGCCGCGTGCGGCCCCGAGCCCGAGCCTGCCGAGCCGCTCGAGACCACCACTGCCGAGAAGCAGGAGCTCGTCGCCGTCACCACCAAGTACTGGCCCCAGAGCACGCGCTACGAGGCCCCCCACTGGGTCACGGGCCCGACCTTCATCGAGGTCTGCTTCATGTCGGGCAGCCCGCAGCTCAGGGAGCAGGTCAAGAACCGCGCCGAGCGCAGCTGGCAGCGCGCCGGCCGAATCACCTTCCGCGGCTGGGGCGATTGCACGCCGACGTTCAGCGGCATTCGCATCGACTTCCGCACCAGCCCGGGCCAGGGCTCGTTCAGCGACTTCGGCACCGACGCGCTCGGGAAGACCACGGTCACCATGATGATCGACCCGTTCGACACCCAGAACAGCACCACCCGCTTCGAGTTCGTCATCTCGCACGAGTTCGGCCACGCGCTCAGCTTCGCGCACTCGGAGTGCCGCTCCGACTACGCGCCCGCCGGCGACCGCAACCTCAACGGCATTCCCGACACCGGCGAGAGCTTCCAGGGCGGCAACCCGTGCGCCGCCGTGCCGACCTGCCTCGGCAATCGCACCTACGGCTCGTACGACGTGCGCTCGGTGATGAGCTCGTGCGGCCGGTTCTCGGTGAACCTGCCGACGTTCAGCATCGGCCTCTCGCCGAACGACACCGCCGGTCTGCAGACGGCGTACGGCCGCAAGATTCCCGGGCAGCTCGTCACCCCGCGCGGCAAGTGCCTCACGATGCCCAACGCCTCGCAGGGCATTCTCTTCGACTGCGACGAGCGCGACGACGCCCAGGAGCTCCGCTACACGATGGCGAACGAGACGCTCGACAGCCGCGGCCGCTGCCTCGAGTCGTCGCCGTCGACGACCTCGCCGTCGGCGTTTCTCTACCCTGTCTGCGACGGCTACTCGGGCCAGAAGTGGCGCTTCGAGTCGGCGGCCATCGTCGGCTGGGGCGGGCTCTGCCTGGACCTCGAGAACGGCGTCACCAGCGGCGGCCGCGTGCAGCTCTTCGACTGCGGCGCGGCAGGCGGCGTGAACCAGCGGTGGACGGTGCTGCCCACCGGCGAGATCAAGTTCGGCGCGTCGGCCTCGGCCTCGTGCCTCACCGCGGCCGCGAACGGCGGGCTCGTCGTCTCGGCGTGTACCGGCGCAGCGGCGCAGAAGTTCGACCTGCTCGCCGGCGGTCAGCTTCGCGTGCGCTCGACCGGCGCCTGCGCCGACGTGCCGGGCCCCTTCGCCACCGACTACTCGCCCTCGAACGGCGCGAACGGCTTCGGCCTGCCGCAGAGCCGGCTGCCCGTGAACACGTTCGCGTGCCTCTCGAGCCAGCTCAACCAGCGCTTTCACCTCAGCGGGCCGGTGCGGCACCTGGCGAGCTCGCAGTGCCTCGAGCGCGCGGCCGACGGTCAGCAGAACGGCACGCTCGCGCAGAAGGCCGCGTGCAACGGCAGCGAAGCCCAGACGTGGGACTACTACCCGCTCTGAGCCTCGTCGCTCGACGGTCGGGCTCGAAGCGGTCGTTCGAAGGCGCGGGAGCCCGACCGCGCTGAGCACTTCGAGGCTCGCGCTCGGCCGCCGCCCGCTCGATGCCGACGTCGAGCCGGCGAACGATGGTGTCCTTCAGGCCGCGAACGACCCTCGAGACCCGCGTGCTCTTCCCGGCCTCGCTTCAGACGCTGCGCAGCAGCACCGTGCTGTCTTTGCTCCACACGCCCGCGCGCTCCAGCGCGAACGCCAGGTACGCGGCGTCGTCGCTGAGCGTGCGCAGCTCGAGCGAGGTCTTCGGCGAGAGCGCAGAGCCGTCGCCCGGCTTCTCGTCGAGCCGCCACACCGGCACCGAGAGATCGAGCTTCGAGCGCTTCTGCTTCTCCGACTGCTCGACCACGCGCGACCCCTCGAGGTCGTCGAGCGCGACCACCGCCCACGCCTCGAACGGAGCCACCGGCGAGAAGCCCAGCTTGTCGAGCGGCGGCGGGTCGCCGAGCTCTTTCTCGTAGGCCTCGCGCAGCTTCCCGGTCAGCTTCGCCGGCTGCTCGAGGCGGAAGTAGACGTGGACCTTCTGCGCGGCCTTCGGGGCCGAGCGCAGCGCCTTCACCACCGCGCCGGCGTCGTCGGCCTTCGCGGCCTGCTCGAGCGCCTCGAGCACGGGCTTGAGCGGGGCTTCCCGCGACAGCGTGTCGAGCTGGGCCTCGTCGAGCTCGAGCGTCGAGGCGAGCAGGCCGGCGGCCTTCAGCTTGCCGTGCAGGCCGGCGAGCGCCTGGAGCGGGTCGGGCGTCAACCAGATGAATGAAGCGGCTTCGAGCGGCATGAATCAGTTCCTCGATCAGTCGATGCGGTTGCGGAAGACGATCTTCCCGCGGATGCCGCTCTCGGAAATGGCGGTGTAGGGCGTGTTGCCGCGCGGCTGCGGCAGCTGCTTCAGATCGAACCCGTTCTTGTCGGCCTCGGAGGCGATCTTCGACTTGATGTTGTTCATCACCGTCTGGATCTGCTGCGCGTCGAACGGCTCGGGCGTCGTCGAGTTCAGCAGCTGGTAGAAGAACGTGCCCATGAAGAAGTCGAGCGTCGTGGCGAGCATGCCGGGGATCTTGTACCGGTCGCGGATCTCGCCGTTGCGCATGAAGTAGCCGTCGATGTCGCTCTGCTTGATGTCGGGGAACGCGGCCTTCAACGAGTCGACCGACATCACGTCTTCGAGGCCCTGCTTCTTACGCCACGTCGAGTCGTAGTTCATGCCGTGCAGGTCGCGGATGACGACCTTGTCGACGAGCCCCGTGTCCGGGTTGAACTTGAGCTGGAAGTTCTGCGGGTGCAGCTCCATCGAGACGCCTTCCTTCGCCATCGAGAAGAAGACGTCGAGCAGCGGCTCGACGAACAGCTTCGAGAACGCCTGCTCGCGGGTCATGCCGGGGTTCTTCGAGATGGCGAAGTCCATCGCCTCGCTCGCGAGGATGCGCTTGCGATCGGTGGGCACGCCGGTGCGCGAGACGTCGACGACGCCGGTCTGCTTCGGCACGTGCGGCAACGACTCGGTGGTCTCGCTGAACAGCGCGAAGCCCGGCACCGCCGGCGACTTCGGCAGCTCGCGGAAGATCGCGCCGACCTGCACCGACTCGCCGCCCTGCACAATCGTGCCCGAGATGGTGCGCGCCTCGCTCTGGAACTCGACGAGCGGAGAGAACCTGGGCTTGAGGCGCTCCATCGCGTACGAGAGCGTGCTCGCCATCAGCGAGTCGTTGTCGTTGAGCTCGCGGCTGCCGCCGAGGCCGCCGAGCCGCTTGTAGGCCTCGGCCGACAGCGCGGTCTTCACCGAGTAGTGCTCGATGGCCGAGAGCTCCTGCGGAACCTGGCCGGCCATCGGGCCGAAGAACAGCGAGCGGGGGCTCGCGCTCGCGTAGACCTCGCCGTCGGTCACGATGCGCAGCTTCGGGTTGTTCTCGGCGAGCACCTTCGCCTCTTCCCAGTGCACCGGCAGCAGCACGACCTGCTCCTGCTTGCCGGTCTTCGGGTCGGTGAGGGTGCGCTGCAGCGTCGCGAGAATCTTCGCCGCCTCGGCGTCGCCCTTCGGCGCGAAGAACTTCACGTCGCCGGGAGCCATCACCACGAAGTGCATCGGGTGCGGCGTGTTGCCCGCGTTCATCGACTGCGCGACGTTGCGCTTGCCGTCGGCGTAGCGGCCGTTGTTCGCGTTCAGCTCGTAGCGAATCGACTGCGACCGCATCGAGCGCTCGGCGTTGATGTGGCGGGTCGCGTTGTCTTTCAGCAGCGTCGTGTCGAGCGGCGGCAGGCGCGTCGCGGGGACGTCGGAGACCGGCTTCGTGACGGCCGGGGTGACGGTGCCCGCGGGAGCCGCCGTGTCGGCGCCGCGCGTCTTGAACAGCGTCGTGAGCGAACGGAACGTGACGTTGGGCATCGCCACCCTCGTAGCACGACCCGGCGAACCTGCTAAACCCGTCCACGCGTGCCCGTCATCTTCGCGACTCTGCTCGCCGCGGCGCCCTCCGTCGCGGTGCTCGACGTCTCGGCGGAAGACGCGGTCTACGAAGACGAGTCTCGTGCGCTGTGCATCGAGGCGGTCGAGGTCTTCACCGCGAAGGGCTTCGACGCCCGCCGCGTCGACGAGAGCGAGCTGCCTCCGAGAGGCTGCCGCGCCGGGCCGTGCCTCGAGAAGGTGGCGAAGGGCTCGACGGTGCTCGTCACGCTCGACGTGGTGGAGCTCGAGAAGGGCAAGCTCGGCGTCGCCGTCACCGCGCTCGCCGGGCGCACCGGCATGCCGCTCGCCGGCGGCCGCTACCACGTCGGCCGCAAGACGAAGCGCCCGCCCAAGGAGCTCGAGGCGTTCGCCGACAAGGTGCTCGCCGCCGTGACGCCGAAGCCGAAGCCCGACGCGGGCGCTGCCCCATGAAGAGAGAGAGCTCGTTTCGCCCGTTAACGGTCGCGCAGCTCGCGGGTCAGCAAGGCCCATGCACCGAGCCCTCTGCCTGGCCGCCGTGGTCGGTTGTACGCAGCGGCCTCCACCTCCCGCCCCGCCTGCCGACGTCTCCGGCGCCACCGCGGTCACCGACCCGCTGAAGCGCGGAGCCCTCTTCGTCGACGAAGAGAACGACGCCGTGCTCCTCGCCACCGAGAAGAACGGCGTGCACGAATACCCGTGCCGCTGGCCTTCCCAGGTGATCGCCGACGCCCGCGGCACCGTCTGGGCGGCCTGCCGCGGCGAAGGCGTCGTGCGCCGCATCACCGCTCCGCGCGCCGAGTTCCACGTGGGCCCCGAGCCGCGCGCGCTCGCGCTCGACGACGCCCGCCGCCGGCTCTACGTCGCGCTCGCCACCTCGAACGAGGTGGTGATGCTCGACGCCGACAGCGGGGTCGCGCTCAAGCGCGTGAAGACACGCACCGAGCCCACCGCCGTCGCGCTGTTCGGCCGCCACCTCGTCGTCGCCTCGCGCAAGAGCTCCGAGCTCGAGCTCTTTCCCCGCGAGCTGGGCGCCGGGCTCCAGACCGTGAAGCTCTCGCCCGGGAAGCCCGGCCTGAGCGGTAACGACTCGCTCGGCGTCGAGCACCTGGTGCATGCGCGGGACAAGCTCGCGATCGTGGCCACCGTCGCCTCGCTGGGCGACGCGTCGCAGCCGACCTACTACGGAGGCTTCAACTCCACGCCGTTCTCCCAGGAGCTGTTCGTGCTCGGCCCCGATCTGCACCCCGAATCGTTGGGCTCGGTCGCGCTGCCGGACGTCGCCAGCGCGACGTACCTGGATCAGTCGTGGACCGGAGGCCTGCTGCTGCTCGCGAGCCGCGGGCTTGCGAAAGGCGCCGTGGTCGAGCTGAACGTGCGCCCGGAGCATCGCGGCGAACGGCGCACCGCGATGGTCGATGCGTGGCACACGCTGCCCAGCGGGCTCGCGGGCATCGCCGACGATGGTGAGCGGAGCTGGGCGTTCGTGGAGTCGACGCGCACCATCCTGGTCGCTCCGTCGGGCTCCGAGGTCGCGGTGAGCGAGGTGCAGCAGGCGCAGATCCGCCTGACGCGCGAGGACCCGCGAAGGGTCGTCGCGACTCGGGGCACGGTGCAGACCTTGAAGGCGCCGCCGTCGAGGCTCGACTCCGACCTCGCCGCCGGCCGCCAGCTGTTCCACACCGCCACGAACCCGCGCGTCGCACAGGGCGCGGTCGCCTGCGCGAGCTGCCACCGCGACGGCCGCGACGACGGCCGCACCTGGGCCGGGCAGGGCGCCTTTCGCGAGACGCCGGCGCTCGCAGGGCGCGACCTCGCGCACACGGCTCCGTACGGGTGGAACGGCGAGTACCCCACACTGCAGCAGTACATCGCGTTCACCATCAAGGAGCGCCTGCGCGGCACCGGGCTCAGCGCCCCGGACCTCGAAGCGCTGGCGCGCTACGTGCGCAGCGGGCTGCACCGCGTCGACCGGCCGGCGGTCGCCCTCTCGCGATCGGCGACGCACGGGAAGGCGCTGTTCGAGTCGGATCAGCTGGGTTGCACGACCTGCCACCCCGCCGACGGCACGTTCGCCGACGGAGCACGTCACGACGTCGGCTCGCTGTCCGGCGGCGAGCGGGTGGCCTGGACGCGGTCGCACCGCGGCGTCGCAGGCGAGGCCTCCAGCACCTTCGACACGCCGAGCCTGCTCGGCCTCGGTCTCACCGCGCCGTACCTGCACGACGGCTCGGCCAGCACGCTGGGCGAGGTGTTCAAGCGGTTGGGAAATCACATGGGCCAGGTGGAGCAGCTCTCGAGCTCCGAGCGCGACTCGCTGGTCGCCTATCTCGCCACACTCTGAAATCCGTCGGGTTCCGGTGACAGGAAAAAGCGCGCCCGTTACCCTTCCGAGACTGATGCCTCTGTTGAACGCCCTGCTTGCAGTGACTTGCCTGTACCTCCTCTACGTTGCGTTTTCGATGAGCACCCCGGCGCGCGCCCGGGCGCGAGTGCGTGCGCTAGAGTCCGGTGGGAATGAGGGGCTCCACCGTTCGCGTCGCCAGCTGCGGGCTCTTGCTCGCGGCCGTCTCCTGTAACCGGTCCCTCTCGGTTCCCGAACCGCCCGGCCCGCCCGGGCCGGGCACCGTGCAGGGCACCGTCGTCTATCTGCAGCCCGGCTCCGATCTCGAGCTCCCCGCAGTCGGCGCGACCGTCGAGCTGCTCGGGACCTCGGTGAGCACGGTGGTCGAGGAACAGAGCGGGCGATTCACGCTCGCGCCCATCACCGCGCGGCGCGGCAACGTTCTCATCCGGTTCGACGAGAACCGCGACGGCCGGCCCGACTACCAGCAGCTGTTGACACTCGAGGACATCAAGGCGGGGCCTGGCCGCGACGTCGCGCTCGGCACGATTCAGCTCGGTGGCAACGCGACCGTGCACGGCGCGGTCACGCTGTCCGACCGCCTCGATGCGCTGACCGGGCTCGGCGGCACGAGCGTGTTCGTCCCCGAGGGGCCGTACATCACGTACACCGGCGACAACGGCCGCTACCGGCTCGATCAGCTCCCCGAGGGCCGCGTGACGGTCACGTTCTTTCGCCAGGGCTACGACCCGGGCTCGGTGCAGCTGGACCTCGCGCCGAACCAGGTCTTCGAGCACGAGACCGTGGTGCTGCGCCGCTCGACGTTCTCGGGCCTCACGCGCGTGATCGGCACCGTCGCGCTGCAGGACAGCACCGACGCGTCGGGCGTGCTGGTGAGCGTCTCGGGCTCGGGGCTCACCGCGCTCTCGAACGCGTCCGGCGCGTGGGAGATTCCGGCGCTCGCGCCCGGGCTCTACACGTTCGGCTTCACGAAGGCCGGCTACGAGTCGGCGGTGAAGTACAACATCCTCGTCCAGGGTGAGGTCTCGGCGGTGCCGCACGTCGCGCTCGTGAAGGGCGAGTCGATGCAGCCGGTGCTCGACGGCGGCGTCATCCCCGATGCGGGGTCCGCGGGCGGCGCGGGCGGAGGCAGCGGCACCGCCGGCGGAGCGACCGCGGGTGGAGCGACCGCGGGTGGAGCGACCGCAGGCGGAGCGACCGCAGGTGGAGCGACGGCAGGTGGAGCGACCGCAGGCGGAGCGACCGCGGGTGGAGCGACCGCAGGCGGAGCGACCGCAGGCGGAGCGACCGCGGGTGGAGCCACGGCAGGCGGCGCGACTGCGGGCGGCGCGACTGCGGGCGGCAACGTGCCGGTCGCGGTGGTCGGCGCGCTGCCGCCGTTCGTGCTGCGCAACGCGATGGTGCAGCTCGACGGCAACGGCTCGACGGGTCTGCGCCCGTTCGTCTACCACTGGACGCAGGACGCAGGCCCGACGGTCAACATCCCCGGCAACCACACGTTCGCGGCGGCGGCGCCGAGCTTCACCGCGCCGAACCAGCTCACCGTGCTGAAGATGGCGCTCACCGTCACCGACTTCAACGGCGTCGACAGCGCGCCGGCGGACTTCAGCGTGCGCGTGGTGAACGGGCCGCCGACGGCCGCCATCAACCCGCAGCCGCCGGCGACCGTCTACGCGGGGCAGGTCATCACCGTCGGCAGCACGGGCTCGATGGACGTGAACGGCGCGGGCTTTCAGGCCTACGAGTGGTCGGTGCTGCCCGCCGGCTCCGGCGTGCTCGTCGAGCCGCAGGGCAACGGCAGCACGTGCCGCCTCACCATGCCGGCGAGCGTGCCGCAGAACGTCGGCGTCCAGGTGTCGCTCGCCGTGGTCGACGGGCTCGGCCTGCGCAGCACGAACAACCCGATGGCGACGTTCGTGCTCTCGTCGGCGTCGGCTCCGACGTGGTACCTCGACGCGGGCCCGCTGCAGACGGTCGCCAGCGGTCAGCTCGCGACGCTGACCGCGCAGGCGACGCCGCCGCAGCCCGGGCCGACGTTCAGCTACCAGTGGTCTCCCGGCTTCATCCCCGATGCGGGCGGCTACAGCTTCACCGTCATCGACCCCAACGCGCGCGTCACGCAGTTCGCGACGCCCGTGGTTCAGGGGCCGAACATCCTCCTCAACTTCGACGTCACCGCGACGGTCACGTCGGGCGGGCTCACGCCGCCGCAGCGCACCGCGCGCACCGTGGTGCTCGTGACGGATCAGACGAACCCCTCGCCGACCGGCACCAGCGTGTTCCCCGACCTCACCGGCAGCCCGTTCGGCGCGTACGTCGACTTCGACGAAGACCTGTCACTCGTCGGCACCCCGTCGATCACCAACAGCACTCCGCCGACGTTCACCCTCACCGGGCGGCAGTGGCAGCTCGTCTCGCCCCGCCGCTGGCGCTACGTCTTCCCGACGTTCGGGTTGGAGGGCGGAGGCGTGCGTCTACAGACAGGCACGGTTCACGACCTCAGCCCGTTCAGCAATCAGGCGGTGTCGCAGCAGGTGCTCTACACCGTGCACTGGCTGTACCCGGCGCCCGCGGTCACGGCGATCGACTCGATGACCGAGCCGGCTCCGGCGCTCGTGCCGGTCGCGCGTCCCGGCGGCGAGGCGGCGGTCTACCTCGTCAGCCGCCGCGACGGGAACGCGGTGTTCCAGCAGCTGATGGACCTGAGCTGCCCGACCGCATGCACCGTCGTCGAAGACACGACCGCGCCGAGCATCGCGCTCACCACAGGCACGCGCCGCAACCAGGCGCCGTACGTCATCGCAGACGGCATCCCCTACGTGCTGCTGCAGTCGGCCGACTTCAGCGGCACCACCGGCATCGCGGTCGCGCGCAAGGCGACCGGCTGGGCGCAGATCGCCTCGCCGCCGGGCTCGCTGTTCGCGTCGCCGACGACGCTGTACTCGGCGTACGTCGAGACGGGGTCCGTGAAGGTCGCCCCGTACGACGCCGTGCTCGACTCCTGGGGCGCCCCGGTCACCGTGACCACCAACATGACCGACTACCCCTCGACGGCCGGCAGCATCGCCGGAGCCTGGGGCGCCGGCAGCGCGAACGGCAACCTATACCTCGTGGCGCTCACGAACGGCGGAGTCGGCCGCACCTTCGCGAACACCTCCGGCACGTGGACCACGACCACCAACTCGTTTCCGGCGCCGGGCGCCGACCCCTACCTGCAGCTCAAGGTCATTCGCCAGGGCGACGACCCGGCGAACCCCGGCGCCTACTTCGCGACGGCGCAGGCGGGCGCGGGCTGGAACATGAACTCGTTCGGGGCGGGCACCGGCGGCTCGGGTACCGTGCCGGGCGTGAGCGCGTTCGACGTCATCACCGAAGGCCCCTCGTCGGGGCAGTCGTGGCTCGCCACCATCGAGTCGGGGCAGCTCCTCTTGCGCGCCCGCAACAGCAACACGTGGGCGGTGCTGCCTGGCCCCGGCGCCGGCAACAGCTGGAACTTCAACGTCTCGTGCACCGCAGGCTCGCCGGCCCTCATTCGCCAGGCCGAGCACCTGGCCGTCGCGTGGCAGGAGCGCTGCGGAATGGCCCCCTGGAAGACCTACGTCCGCTGGGTGCGCTGAACCCCGGTTGATCGCCCCCGCCAGCTCGATTAAGGCCAACGTCTCTTCCGTGTTCCGGTCTCTCTGCGTCTTCTTGCTGCTCGCGGGTTGTGTCGGCACGATCGGCACCTCGGACGAGTGCTCCCCGCCCGCGAAGGTGCGCCGCATGACGCGCGCCGAGCTCGACGCCACCTACAGCGGCTCGACCGGCGTCACCGTCACCGTCGCGCAGGGCCTCGCCGCCGAGGACATGCAGCTGGGCTACTTCGGCCACGACGATCTCCAGGTCTCGACGCTCTTCGCCGACCAGCTCGACACCGTCACCGCCGAGCTCGCCAAGGAGCGCGCCGCCGCCGCCGAGTGCGGCCCCGGCGAGGCCGAGCGCGACTGCGCGAAGCGCATCTTGAAGGACCTCGCCGGCCTGACGTGGCGAAGGCCCGTCACGGACACCGAGACCGACGAGCTCATGGTGCTCTACGACACCGGCCGTGACGGCGAGACCTTCACCACCGGCCTTCAGCTCGGCATGCAGGGCATCTTCGAGGCGAGCGGAGCCCTCTACCGCACCGAGCTCGGCGACGAGGGCGCGACCGGCGCCGCGGTCGAGCTCACGCAGTGGGAGATCGCGTCGGCCATCAGCTTCCTCGCGACGGGGCTGCCGCCCGATGCTCCGCTGCGCTCGCTCGCCGCGCGCGACGAGCTCACGAAGGCCGACGTCCGCGTGAGCGAGCTGCGCCGCCTGCTGGCGACTCCGGCCGCCACCGCGCGCATGCGCGAGTTCACCGAGCAGTGGTTCGGCCTCACCACCATGGGGCAGGTGCAGAAGAACAACGAGTACTTCCCCAAGTTCAGCGCCAGCCTGCGCGACGGCTTCGCGGCGTCGGCGCGCGCCTTCCTCGAAGCATCGCTGCCGGCGAGCAAGGGCAGCGTGCCCGAGCTGCTCGAGGCCGACTACACCTACGCGGACGACGCCGTCGCCGAGTTCCTCGGAGCGAGCGAGCGGCCCGGCGCGATGATGTCGCGCATCTCGACGGCGTCGCTGCCGCGGCGCGGCCTGCTCACGCACCCCGCGCTGCTCTCGGTGTACGCGCACAACGACGACGGCTCGCCGGTGCTGCGCGGCCGGCTCGTGCGCTCGCGGCTGCTCTGCGAAGACATTCCACCGCCGCCTCCGAACGTGGTCGCCGCCGTGCAGCCGGTGTCGCCGAGCTCGACGACCCGCGAGCGCGCCTCGGCGCACGCGAGCCCGTCGTGCAAGGGCTGCCACGACCTGCTCGACCCGATCGGCTTCGGGCTCGAGAGCTACGACGGCTTCGGCGAGTTCCGCACCATGGAGTCGGGCAAGCCGATCGACGACAGCGGCGAGATCAAGGGCTCCGACGTCGAGGGCCCGTTCAAGGGCGGCCCCGAGCTCGCGCGCAAGCTCGCGACCAGCTCGCAGGTCGGCGAGTGCGCGGTGAAGCAGGTGTTCCGGTTCTCGATGGGCCGCAAAGAGACCGACCTCGACAAGTGCAGCGTGAACCTCTCGCTCGATCGCTACCTCGGCGCGAAGGGCAGCCTGTACGCGGCGCTCGAGGGCCTCGTCGAGAGCGAATCGTTCATCAAGCGGAGGCGCGAGTGAGCGAGCACGACCACGGGCTCGACCCGCAGGTGGCGCCCGACGTGCTGCCGGCGACCGTGCACGGCGCCGCGTCGCGCCGCAGCTTCTTGAAGCTCATGGGCAGCGCGGGCGCGATGGCCGGCTTCACGCGGCTGCTCTGGCCGTCGGTGTGCGAGGCGCAGGTGGCGGCTCCGCTCCGGTTCGTGGCCATCTGGTCGCTGCACGGCCGCCTCGACGAGTTCTGGACGCCGAAGAACGGCGAGACCGACTTCGACATCGACTTTCCGAATTCGTCGATGCAGCCGCTCCAGCCGTTCCGCGATCAGCTGCTCATCCTCGACGGGCTCGACTACCGCGTGCTGTACGAGCACGGCACGTCGGGCCACGAGGGCGGCCCGGTCACGTTCCTCACCGGCAGCCCGCTCACCATGTCGAGCGGCGAGGGCCTGCCGAAGAGCGAGTCGCTCGACCAGTACCTCGCGGGGCGGCTCGGCAGCGCGACGCGCTTCCGCTCGCTGCAGCTCAACACCTACTCGGCGTTCGGCGGCCAGGGCATCTACGACTCGCTGTCGTTCGGGCCCGGCGGCGTGCGCGTGCCGTGGGAGCGCGACCCGCTCAAAGTCTACCAGCGCATCTTCGCGGCGCTGATGACGGGCGCTCCGTCGGCGGCCGAGCTGCGCGCGGCCGCACGCAAGAAGAGCCTGCTCGACTTCCTGGTGCGCGACGCGACGCGGCTGCAGAGCCGGCTCGCGGGGCCCGAGCGGCTCAAGCTCGACGCGCACCTGAGCGCGCTGCGCGACATCGAGAAGCGGCTCACGGGCGGCGGCGGCGGCATGTGCACGAAGCCCGCGCAGCCGATGCAGCAGTCGCTCGGCCAGCTCGGCAACATCGACCGCGTGCCGCAGAACACGCAGCTGCTCATCGACCTCGCGGCCCAGGCGCTCGCGTGCGACCTCACGCGCTTCGTGACCATCGGCATGCTGCCGCAGCCGAGCGCGCCGTGGCTCGGCATCACCGAGAGCCTGCACGACGACCTCGCGCACCGCGTGAACGAGCCGAACATGGCGATGCGCGCGGAGATTCGCTCGAAGCTGAACTCCTTCCACCGGTGGAACGCGGAGCAGGTCGCCCGGCTGCTCGGGACGCTCAAGTCGGTGAACGAGGGCATGGGCAACGTGCTCGATCACTCCATCGTGCTGTGGGGCAACGAGCTCGGCGACCCCGACGTTCACGCGAGCCACGGCGTGCCGTGGGTGATCGCCGGCGGCGCGAACGGCAAGTTCCGCACGGGCCGGTACCTCAAGCTCAGGGCGGGCCGAGACCCGCTCGACGGGTGGGACGGCCTGGGCAGCAAGGCGCCGAACGCCATCGCGCACAACCACGTGCTCGTCAGCATCGCGCAGGCGTTCGATCAGCCGATCAACTCCTTCGGCCAGGCCGACTACACCGGCCCCCTCGCCGGCATGACCTGACCTGTCTCATCGATGAGACGCTGGCCGCGCGCTGCTCCAGTGCAGCTTGAGCGCGCGAGCGCCGGCGGCGTCACAACCGCGCGGATCGCGCCGACCCGCCTAAGGCACACCGGCTGCTCGGCAGACCCGGCGTGAACTCCTCCATCCCGTTTCTCCCCTGGGCCGCGGTGAGCGGCACCGTTCCGGGCTCGCTCACGGTCGGGCTGCTCCACGCCTGCAGCGTCGAGGGGCTCGATCCGCGCGGCCTGTTCGCGTCTCTCGCGCCCCTGCCCCTGCCTCACGAAGCGCCGCGGCCCCTCGCGTGGCCGGCCGCGTGCGAGCTGCTCGAGCGCCTCGAAGCGCTGCGGCCGCGGGCGCTGCACACGCTCGCTCACCAGCTCGCCGGGAGCTGCCTGCTCGCCTGCCTCTCGACCGCAGGGCCTGGCTCGACCGCCGCCCTGTTCGACGCGGCCCTCGGCCTGTGGCCCCGCTACTGGGGCGTGGTCGACGCCACCGCGCGCGAGGGCGACGGCTTCAAGGTGATGACGATGAAGCTGCGCGACTCGCACCGCGCGTGCGCGGCCTTCTTCCGGCTGCAGGCCGACGCGCTGAGGCTGATGCCGGTGCACCTCGGCGCGCCGGCGGCGCACGTCGACGCGCTCATCGAGCCGGGCGGCGCCCACTACCGCATCACGCTCCGACCCTGAACGCGCTTGATGCGCAAAACACCCTGGAACATCAGGGCTCCAGTTCACAGGGCGTTGATTGTCCAATCAAGTAATCCTTGTTGCCATCGGCGGGTTGATTTACATGTCAACCCGCCGGGATCCTTGATCGGCGACCAACGGTGCCTGCTGGCACATCACATGCGAGGCGGTGCGCGTGCCCTCGACCCTCAAACCCGTGGTGGTGATCGGCCTGTTGCTCGCGGCCTGTACGGGCGACATCTTTCGCAGCTCCTCGAACCCCGAGAACCCGTTCGGGCCCGGCGGCCAGGGCGGAGCGGGCCCCGAGACGCCCATCGTCGTGAGCCTGACGGCGCCGCAGGTGCGGGTGCTGTCGGCGCCCGAGTACCGCAACACGGTGCGCGATCTGCTCGGCCTCTACGTGCGCACGCCGCTGTCGCACGCCGACTGGGCGTCGGGCTACGACAACGGCGCGAACATTCACGTCGACCAGAACCTGCTCTCGGCGCTGCTCGACGAGAGCGAGTACCTCGCCGACGAGTACGTGAAGATGCGGGCCCGCACCGACTTCGCCTGCTTCGACCCGGCGAACGTCACCGACGCGTGCATGAAAGAGGTGATCGAAAAGCTCGGCCGCCGCGCGCACCGCCGCCCGCTGAGCGCCGCGCAGAAGGACGAGCTGTTCGCGTTCTTCCAGGCGGTCGCCGCCGACGTGGCCGACCGGCCGACGGCGGCGAAGACGGTGGTGGCGCGGCTGATCAGCGCCCCGCAGCTGCTCTACCGCACCGAGGTCGGCAGGCCGACGACGCCGGGCGGCGACCTGTACGCGCTCGACGACTTCGAGAAGGCGTCGCTCATCTCGTACACGCTGACGGGCTCGCTGCCCGACGAGGCGCTGCTCGCCGACGCCGAAGCCGGGCTGCTCGACGAAGCGGGCCTGCGGCGGCACATCAGGCGGCTGTGGGCGAGCCCGGTCTCTCGCGCGCGCATCGGCGACTTCTTCCGGCAGTGGCTGAAGGTCACGCGCGTCGACGAGATGGCGGCGCGGCCGGCCGACTACCCGAAGCTGACGAGCCCCGCGCTCGGCTGGTCGTACAAGTCCGAATTCGACGGCTTCGTGGCCGCGGTCGTGTTCGACGGCGCGGGCACGCTGCCGGCGCTGTTCTCCGAGAGCTTCACCATCGCGGATCAGAACGTGGCTCCGCTGTACGGGCTGTCGGCGGCGGCGCCGACGCGGCTCGCGCTCGACCCGGCGCAGCGCAAGGGCGTGCTGACGCTGGCGAGCACGATGGCGGCGATCAGCAAGCCCGACGACGCGCTCAAAGACCGGCCGGTGCTCCGCGGCCTCATGATCAAGGAGCAGCTGCTCTGCGAAGAGGTCGGGCCTCCGTCGGCCGTCAACACGGTCGCCGCGCAGCAGACGGCCATGCAGATTCCGAACTTCGCGCAGCTCACCACGCGCGAGCAGTACGAGGCGATGATGCAGCAGGGCGAGGAGTGCAAGGCCTGCCACCGGCAGTTCATGCCGATGGGCTTCACGCTCGGGAAGTACGACGCGCTCGGCCGCTACCGCGACGAGCAGAACGGCCGCGCGGTGAACGCGAAGGTCGACGACGTGCCGTTCGGGGGCAAGGTGCGCAGCTTCACCGGCGGCACCGACCTCGCCGAGGCGGTCGCCCAGAGCCCGACCACGGCGAGCTGCTTCAGCCAGAACTTCGTCGCGTTCGCGACCGGCACCGCGCACACGAGCCACACCGACACGCTGAGCGGCGCGCTCATCCAGCGCATGGGCAAGGGCCCGCTCGCCATCGCCCGCTTCGTCGAGGAGGCGCTCGTCGACCCGAGCCTCTACCTGCGCAAGGGCGTGCCGTTCATGCCGCCGATGACGGGGGGAACCGGCGGCGGGGGCGGCAGCGGAGGCACGGCGGGAGGCAGCGGCACGGGCGGCACCGCCGGAGGCATGCAGATGCCTGCGGCGGTGACGCTGCTGTTGCCGGCGGGAGATCGCCTCGACGGCGATCGCTCGGTGCAGTCGACCGACGGCCAGTACCGGCTGCTCTACCAGCTCGACGGCAACCTGGTGCTGTACCGCAACGGCGGCGGAGCGCTGTGGGCGAGCAACACGCCGGGCACCACGGTCGGCCGCGCCATCATGCAGACCGACGGCAACCTCGTCGTGTACGACCGCGACGACGTTCCGCGGTTCCACACCATGACCCACGGCAACCCCGGCGCGCAGCTGTTCATCGACGCGGCGGGCAAGCTGTACATCATCACTCCCGGCGGAGCACGGCTGTGGAGCTCGGGAGGCATGCCATGAGCTGGAACCGCCGTGAGTTCTTGTTCAACTCGGCGAAGGCGGCGGCGCTCTTGTCGCCGGTGTTCTCGCTGCGGCGCGCGGAGGCGCAGCAGATGGCGCCGAAGCGGCTCTTCGTGTGGGTGAACTCGGCGGGCTACCCCGACGAAGACGCGTTCTTCACGAACGGCCAGGGCGCGAACTGGGAAGGCGACATTCTGCGCGACTGCGCCGACCTGAAGAACGAGATGGTCATCATCGACGGCGTCGACATCCGCAACTCCGGGTACAACGCCGCGGGAGCGAACCACGCGCGGGCGCCGGGCAAGGTGGTGACGGCGGCCGACGTGATCGACGACGGCTCCGAGGGTCTGCCGGGCGGCATCTCGATCGACCAGTTCGTGGCGCAGCAGCTGAACCTGACGGCGCTCGAGGTGAACGTCACGACGGACGAGGGGCGCAGCGACGAGTCGATTCGCGAGCGGCCGTTCGCGACGGGCCCGCGCGCGTTCAAGATCGCGATCAAGCCGCCGTCGGTGGCGTTCGATCGCATGTTCGGCGGGTTCGTGCCGCCGCAGCAGAACAACCCGCAGCGCGACGCGCTGATCCGCCGCTTGAAGGCGCGCAAGTCGCTGCTCGACGGCATGACGACCGACCTGCGCCGCATGCGCGGCGAGCTGTCGGGCATGGAGAAGCTGAAGCTCGACATCCACGAAGACGCGATCCGCACCGCGGAGCGCAGCGTGGCGATGGACCTGGGGAACGTGCCGGCGTCGCAGGCGGCGTGCACGGTGCCGGCGCGGCCGACGAACGACTTCACGGTCGAGCACCGGTTCAACGCGCACTTCAACACGATGTTCGCGACGTTCTGCTGCAACCGCGCGCAGGTCGGCGCGATGGTGTGGGGCGGCTCGGGCGTCGGCGGCACCGCGTGGCACTACAACTGGGCGGGGCTGGACCTGTCGGACCTGCACAACGACATTCACCACGGCAACGATCGCGCGACGTACATCAGGGCGTCGCGGTCGGACTGGAACGAGCTCGGCAAGTTCGTGCGCCGGCTGAAGATGACGCCCGAGGGCGACGGCACGCTGCTCGACCACAGCATCATCCTCGGCATCTCGCACTTCAGCCGGCACCACGACATTCGCCGGCTGCCGGTCGTGCTGTTCGGCACGCAGCGCGGCGGGCTGAACGCCGGGCGGTACCTGAAGCTCGGCAGCACCATTCACAACGACAAGGTGCTGACGTCGGTGGCGCGGCTGATGGGCGTCAACGCGAACGGCTTCGGCGACGATCAGAACTGCGGGCCGGTGCCGGGGCTGTAGCGGGGTTCGTCCGCGTGGCGGAAGCGGCGGCTCCCCGGAGCTGCCAACCCCGCGTCCGTGGGACTGTGGTCGCCCCCGCGCCGGCCGCCGACAAACTACCCATAGCGGCGCTGGGCCCGTCGGGACGATCTTCGCGGCGTCATGACCCGCATGCTCCCCCTGCTCACCCTCGTGTCGTTCGGCTGCTCATCCACCGGCCCCGAAGGAATGCAGGGCCCCCCAGGGCCGACCGGGCCACGTGGCGAGATGGGAGCTCCCGGCGTCGACGGCCAGAACGGAATGCCGGGCCAACCGGGCCAGCCGGGCCCGCCGGGTCCGGCACCGGTCATCGCGCTCGACGCGGGGCTCAGCGGCGACGGCTCGGCGGGGAGCCCGCTCACGGTCGAGTTCGAGGGCACCGGAACCGCCAGCACTGCCGCCCGATCGGACCACGACCACGACGCGCGCTACCTGCGGCGCGGGGCCGTGCTGAGCTGCCCGGGCACCGACAAGGTGACCGGTGTCGACGTCGCGACGGGCAACGTTCAGTGCGCGGCCGACTCCTCGACGACGTACTCGGCAGGCCCCGGCCTCGCGTTGACCGGCACGCAGCTCCGCCTGGACTCCAGCGCGGCCAACACGTGGGCAGGGGCGCAGACGTTCTCGGGTGGAGCCTCGTTTCCCGGCGGCGGCACCTGGGACTCGCAGGGCCGCATCGGAGTCGGCTCACCGACGTTCAACTCGTGGGACAAGATCAAGGCGCTCGCGCCGAACGGGCACGCCTACGTGACGATGGCCACCTCGGGGAGCAGCCATGGCGAGGTCGGCCTCTCGCTCGAGAGCCCGCGCGGAAACTGGATCGTCTTCGTCGACGACTCCGGCGGCGGGAACCTCGGCTCCGGCAACAAGCTCGGCATCTACGGCGGCACCCCGGGCCAACCGCGTCTCGTGATCGAGGGGTCGCAGGGCAACGTCGGCATCGGAGTCCTCAGCCCGAACGCGAAGCTCGAGGTCGCGGGCGAGATCCGGTCGACGAGCACCTCCGGGGTGCCCCGGCTGTGGAGCGAGGGCCGGCCCGGCGCCGTCACGTTCCCGACGACGGGCGGCTCCTGCACCGCGGGCTCGGTGTCGTTCGAGCTGAGCCGGGTCATCGTCGACTGGGGCGACGCCGCGGCCGCGTGCCCGACCGGGTCGTGGGTGTGCACGGCCGCCGAGCGCTCCACCGGCGTCTGCGACACGATTCGCTTCGACACCGCGTGCGACGGATTCTTCGCCGACGGGAGCTGCGTCGACATGGCCGCGAACAACCACGCCGGCTGGGTCGCCGACACGCCCTCGTTCAGCAACGGCTCACAGGTCTCGGAGCAGGGAGTCCTGGCCATGGCGCACACCCGCACGTACCTGCCCGTGTGGTGCTGCCGCTGAGCCGCCCGCGAGTGTGCGTTCGCGAACACGAAACACCTCCACGGCGTGCCCGCGCCGGCGCAGCACCGGCCTCGGCCTTGCCGCTCACGCTCTTCGAGCCGTTCGACACGGCCGACGGCACCGTCGTGCTGCACCTCGCGAAGGGGGCGCCGGTGACCGGTACGTTGACGGTGCGCGGCGCGCCGCCGGGGCCGAGCTCGTTCACCTTCTCACCCCACCCGCACGGCGGCCCGGTGAGCGCAGTCACCGACGCCGACGGAGGCTTCGCGTTCGTCACCTTGCCCGGCCGCGTCGACCTCGAGTTCATGGTGGTGAACGCCCAGCACCGCGCGGTGCGGCGCCGCGTGCAGGCCACCGCCCCAGCCGACGTCGAGGTGACCGTCGACGTCGACGCCGAGCTCGAGGCGCTCGAGCGGCGCTGGCTTCAGAAGTCGAGGTGAATGTGCGTGATGGTGTCATGGCGCAGTGCGTCAGATGCAAGCAGCACCTGGTCGCGCCGACGCATCCACTACGGTGCGCAACTCATGCGCGCCATCCTCGTGCTCCTCATCGCGCTGCCCGCGCTCGCTGGAGAGACACCGCCGCCCGCAGTCGCAGCTCCATCGAAGCCTGCTCCGCGCGAGGGCCTCTTCTTCGAGCCCGCCCTCGGAGCGAGCCTGCTCTCCATCAACGGCCCCGGCCTCTTCGCTCCGGCCATCGCGGTGGTCCCCGAGCTGCGCGTGGGCGTGCTCGGCCCGAGCTTCGGGTGGGGCGGCACGCTCGGGCTCGGCTTCACCACCGCGGTGCCCGGCGGGCTCTTCCCGCAGCTCTTCCTCGGCGGCAACGCGCGCTACTTTCTCTCGCCGCTGTTCGGCGGTCGCCTCTACGGCTCCGCGCAGGGCGGGCTCGCGTCCATCTTCGGCGGCGCGGGCGGAGTCATCCCCGGTTTCGGCTTCGACGTCGGCGTCGGCTTCAACGCTCCGCTCCTCGACAAGCTCGGCGTCAGCTGCGAGGCCGGCGTGCGCTCGCGCTTCTTCTTCAACGCGAGCGCGATCGAGCCGACCGTCGGCCTCAACCTGACCTTCGCCGCGCAGTACTTCCCGAACCTGCGCGGACCGGCGCCGGTCGTCGTGCTCGGAGATCAGACCCCGAAGACGGTCGAAGAAGACGAGACGCCCGGTCTCACGCCGCCGCCCGAGCCGACGTTCGGCTCGTCGACGCCGCCGTGCACCACCTGGCTCACGGACGGGTGGATGTCGCCCACGCAGGGCGTCTGGCAGGACGACCCGAGCTTCGCGGACAAGCCGACGAAGCAGCTCACGAAGCAGCCGGGCACGGCGGCGACGTACACGGCCGAGCTCAACATGGTGAAGGGCAAGGACACGCTGCTCTTCGGCGTCGACCACTACCAGCTCGACGGAAGCGAGGTGAAGGTCGGCGCGCGCGACGCCATCGTGCTGCGCGGGCAGTCGACGTGCACGACGATGGTGCCGGTGAAGCTCGAGGTGAAGCTGCGCGACGGCTACGACCGCACGCAGACGATTCACTCGACGGAGGTCATCGGCCAGGTGCCGCTCGAAGGGCCCGTGCTCCCCGCGCCGCGCTGGTGGGAGGTGCGGCTGCCGGTGCCCACCGGGATTCCGGCCCAGCCGTTCAAGCTGCGCCGCCCGACGTACCGCGTGTTCGCCGAGCTCGTGAAGAGCGACGGCGGGCCGACCGGGCTCCGCGTCATCGTCGACGGCCGCACGCAGGAGTCGACCGCTCCACACGTGACCGTCGTGCCGGTCGCGCTGACCCAGAAGGACGAGCAGCGCGAGGAGGACTTCCGCAAGCTCACCGGGTGGATCGTCGAAGAGACCACCGAGAAGATCCCCGACCTGTTCCCGCTCGCGCCCGGCGCGCTGCCCGTCACCCTCGTCGGCCAGCGCGGCTTTCAGGATCTCGACATTCCCTCGATCTGGTTCGCGTGGCGCCGCTCCGACGCGACGGTCGCCGCGCTCGCCGACGCGCTCACCGCCGAGGCGTTTCTCTCGAACGCAGGCCGCGTGCTCGCCGTGCTGGGCGTGAAGGACTTCGACACCCTCTTCGGCGAGGGCGCTGCGGGAATCACCGTGGGCGTGGGCGTGACGCCGAGGCGTTCGTCGCTGACGCTCTCGTGGAAGGTGATGCTGATGCCCGCGACCGAGACGTGGACGACCGTGGGCCACGAGCTGTTGCACACGCTGCCCGAGGGCTGGGCCGACGCCGAGATGACCGCCGAGTGCGGGTTCGAGTACCACAACGAGAAGACGCCGGTGGCGCACGGCGTGCGCATCACGCAGGACAGCCAGCCCGTCGCGGCCGAGGTGAAGAGCGGGAAGATCGCCCTCATGGGCCCTGCGGTGAGTGAAGACGCCATCTGGATCACGCAGTGCACGTACTGGCACCTGCTCAAGCAGTTCGCGGGCGGAGGCCCGGCCGACCCTCCGGTGCTCGTGCTGCGCGCCATGTTCGCGAAGCGCGGCGCGAAGTACGAGGGCGAGCTGCGGCCCACCTACTCGACGATGGGCGTGGCCGACCATCACCCCGGCAAGGGCGGCCACTGGGCGTTCGTCGTGCGCGACGCGAAGGGCGCCGAGCTCGCGCGCTACCCGTTCAACCCGCGCTTCACCGACCCTCACACCGAGACCGAGCGGCTGGTGCAGGCGTACGCGATGCGCGTGCTCGAGCCTGCCGGTTGGGCGCAGATCGACCTCGTCGGCCCGAGCGGAGTGCTCGCGACCCAGAAGGCGAGCGCCGCGCCGCCGGAGCTCACGGTGACTTCGCCGGTGGATCAATCGACGCTGACCGGCGAGACGGCTCACGTCGAGTGGCAGACGAACGTCGCCGCGCCCCGCGTCTCGGTGCTCACGTCGGCTGACGAGGGCCGCACGTGGGTGATGCGCGCGTTCGAGAAGAAGGGAGTGACCTCGCTCGACGTCCCCGTGGACCCCGCGGCGAAGCAGCAGCGCGTGAAGGTCATCGTCACCGACGGCACGCGCAGCGCCGAGGTGCAGGTGCGGGTGAGCCGGTAACGCGTGCGATGGTTCTCGGAGGGACACCTCTGACGCTCCGCTTTGGCCGCCCTCAAGGCTCGAACTTCAGCCCGTTCACGCGCGTGATGGCCGGTGCGAGCTCGTCGTAGCGGCGCTGCTGCAGCGGCGTCAGCGCCTCGACCGCGAGCTTCGCCTTCAGCGCGTTGAACTTCTTGCAGGCGCACGCGGCGCAGGCGTCGCGGTCGAGCTTCACCGCGGCTCGCTCCATCTTCTTCACCTCGCCGGTGCGGGTGTCGTACGTCACGTAGTTGAACCGACGCCGCAGGTCGCCGGTCGGGTCGACCTTCTCGATTCTCTTGCGGTAGCACTCGAGCACCTTCTCGCGCGCGTCGAAGAGCTGCTGCGTGCGCGGCTCGGGCGGCGACAGGTGCTCGAGCCAGCGCGGCTTCTCCTCGAGGTAGAAGCCCTCGTCGTCGGCGACGAAGGCGCTCGGCCCGCCGAGCCACTCGTGCCCGTCGGTCCACACGTCGAGGTCCTTCGCCTTCAGCGCGATCGGCGGCGCCTTTGAGATGGGCATCGGCGAGAGCGCGTCGACGCTGACGTAGGCCTGCGTGCCGTCGACGGCGACCAGGTTCGCCACCTCTTCGCCGCCGGCCCGGTCGAGCTTTGTCACCAGCACCGCCTCGCCGCGCCGCAGCGTCCGCTCGGCGCCGCCGCCCTGGTACCAGAGCGCCGTCTCGCGGCGCAGGAACAGGAACCGGCTGGGGTGCGCGAGCTCGAACAGCCGGTGCGCGTTCGTCACCCAGCACGGCGCGCCCGCGCGCAGCAGGTCGCAGCGGGTCGAGGCTGAGGGCAGCTCCAGGACCTTCTCCGCGAGTTTCTTCCCGGCGGGCTCGGCGAAGCGGCTCGCCTGCTGCTCGCTCTTCGCCCGCAGCTCGGCCCACGCGGTGAAGATGCGCTTCGCCTGCGGCCCCACCCGCTGCGCCACGGTGAGCTCGCGGCTGCACTCGCTCGCAGCCCTTCTGAGCGCGGGGTCCTTGCCTTGGCCCGCCTGCGCCTCGGCGCACACCGCCTCCAGCGCCTGAACCTGCGCCCCGTAGGCCTCGAGCTTCTCGGCGAGCTGCTTCTCGGTCGCCTCGTCCGCCGCCTCACGCACCTCGAGCTTGCCGTCCCACGTGCCACCGGGCGAGGCGCCGAGCCGGGTGAGCTCGGCGTTCAGCGCGCTCCGCCGCTCGAGGCTGTCGTCGGCGGCCTGCTGCACACGCTGGGCCTCCACGCACAGCACGACCGCGACGAACGCAGGAACGAGGGCCATGCTCATCATCAACCCCTCCGGGGGCTGTCGGGCGCAACCGAAAACACCCAGGAGCAGGTCAGGTGAGCCGGTAACGGCTCTCACGGTGTCTACAGCGAGCTCTGCGTGTACGTGAGAAAGCAGTTGCCCACGGCGCACGCGCTGCCGCAGCCGGTGTCCGGCGTCCACTGCAGGTGGTACGCGTACGTGTCGTTGTCGACGGTGAACGGGAAGAACGACGGGCCTGACCGGCCGACGCGCCCGGGAGCCTCGGCCTGGGTGGTCGAAGGCCCGCCCGCGTTGCCGTGCCCGCCGATGATGTTCGTGTAGATCATGTGCACGCGCATGCCGTGCGAGGTGCTGTCGTCGCGCAGGGCACAGGTGATGTCGCTGACGGTGACTCCCTCGGGCAGGTGCAGTGGCACGTACAGCACCGAGGGCCCGGTGACGTCGACGCGGTCTCCCGTCACCACCGCGGCGCTGTTCACGGAGCGCCACTCGACGGAGGGGATGCTCAAGGTCCGCGTGCGCGCCGGGGCGAACCCGATGTTCCCCGACGACGTGACGCTGTTCAGCGTGCCGACCGAGGTGATGCCCGGGTACGCGCCCGAGAGCTGTCCCGGCGCGAGCGTACCGGTGAGCTTCGACGCCGCGAGCGCGCTGATCCACGGCGGGTTGGCGTACGACGCCGTGATGACGACGCCGTTCGTCACCGTCGCGGCGTTGCCGCTGATGTCGATGTTCGCGGTGCCCGCCGTGAGGTTCGCCGGGTTCAGCGAGACGAGGCCGGCTCCGGACCCCACGAAGCCACCGGTGGCGCTGACGGAGGCGACGGTCGCTCCGCTGCCGTTGCGCCACTGCTGCAGGTTGCCGGTCTGACCCGGCGCGGCCTGCACCGTCTGGAGCCCGGTGAAGACGTTGGGCGTGTCGGTGCGAGCGACGAACGGGTCGGCAGCCGCGGTCTCGTCGGTGGCGCAGTTGACGTTCCCCGTCGCCGGGTCGAGCCCGCGCACCACCTGACCCGCGGGGCAGGCGACGGAGGCTCCGCGCGGCAGGTAGGCGCCGGCATGATCGTGGTCTGCATGCGCGGCGAGCGGCGCGCTGCCGCTGCCGCCGAACTGGATCGCGAGCGGCGCCTGCGCCGAGCCATCTCCCGACAGCCCGCCGTCGGGCACGACCGCGAGCATCGCGTCGGCGCCCGGTTCGCCCATCGCGCCCATCGCGCCCATCGCACCCGGAGGGCCGGGTTGGCCCGGAGCGCCGGCTGCGCCAGGCGCACCTGCGGCGCCGGCCGGCCCGGCCGGACCTGCACAGGCAGTGACGAGCACGACGAACGAACACACCGCGGCGAGCAGAGAGCGCATGGCCGCCGGGCTTGCACCCGAAGGGCCGCACTCGAACCGCTGCGACGACGCCGGCTTGGCGGCTGAGGGCCGGCAGCGGACGGTCCACTGAACGGTTCAGTCGGGTCGACGCTCGCCGATCGGCGGCGAGGTGTGCGATGAGCTGTGGCCATGCCGACCGTCAATCGCGCCACGACGACCACCCGCAAGAGCACGAACCCCGCCGGAGACGCCCGCGCCTGGGCCCAGGCGTTCAACTTCCAGAGCGCGTCGGCGGTGAAGAAGGTGCAGGTCGCGCGCACGAAGGCGCCGGCCACCGGCCCCCTCGAGCTGCAGCGGGCCTTCAAGTTCTACCGGTCGTGGCAGGACCGCGACCTCGGCAACGTGCGGCTGCTGAAGACGACGCCGCCCGGCTACGCGCTGCACACCACCACCGACGGCGACCTGGGCTTCCTCGAGCTGTACAGCGACAAGGGCACGCTCCTGGCGAGCGGCACGACCGGCGTCGACGCGCAGGGCCGCTCGACCGTGAGCTGGGACCCGGTGCTCGGCGCCGTGCGCGAGAAGGTGGCCCCGAAGAACGCGTCGCCGACGGTGCGCGACTTTCACAAGGCGATCGCGCGCGCCGACAACAAGACCTCGCCGTCGGGCGAGAAGATCTCGGTCGGCGAGCTGCGGGCGGCGGCGAAGGGCCTGGTGGGCACCGAGCTGACGGCGAGCTCCGTCGACTCGCGCGAGAAGGCCGGGCTGCTGCGCGTGCTCGCCGGCTCGAAGTTCACCCCGGGCTCGCGCGCGTACGGAGAGCAGCTCGCCGAGCTGTACACACCCGCGGCCAACACGACGCTGACGGGGTACGCGGTGAAGGACCTGGCGGGCGCTCCGAATGCGCGCCTCGCGCAGGCGAAGGTGAACGCCAGCGGTTCGCCGCCGAAGCTGAACACCATGGTGGCGCTCGCGCGGAGGGCCTTCGACCTGTCGCCTGCACAGCTGGCGCCCGTGACGCGCACCGAGGCCGCCGCGGCGCTGAAGACCGCCGGCTTCTCGGCGAGCGCAGCGAAGGCGGCAGTGGAGCAGCTCGCCGACGCGAAGGGGCAGCTCTACGCGGGCCGGTTCTTCGATTCGGACCAGGTGGCGCCGCAGCCGATGGGCATCGCGCTCTTCGGCGTGGCGTCGTCGGGCCGCGAGCTGAAGGCGATCAACGCGCCGACGGCGCCGCCGCCGGTGGTGGGGCCGCAGCCGCGCGAGGTGATTTCGCGGCTGCTGGGCGTCGACCGGGCGGTCGAGCTCGCCGCGCAGCGGCAGACGGCGACGGGCACGCAGTTCGACCTCGTCTGGAGGCCGCCGACCGGCGGGCAGATCACGGCGCGGCTCGACGTGCCGCGCGACGGCTCCGAGGCGACGGTCTCGGGTCTGACGCTGCCGCCGGCGGTGGGCATGGCCGAGACCTCGCTCGCCGACCGCATCTCGCAGGCGACCGGAGCGCCTCAGCAGGGCCTCGCGTACGCGCAGAGTGGAAATGACTGGCTGGTGGCGCACCGGCCGGCGGCGGGCGGGCCGGTGACGCTCTCGCTGGTGAAGGTGGCGGTCGGCGGCGCGACGGCGTCGGTGGCGCCCGCGAACCTGGGCGCCGGCCAGGTCGAGCTGGGGCGCATGCTGGCGCTGGGCCTCGCGCGGGTTCACGCCGAGACGCTGGTCGACGACCCGGCCATCGGCGACGACGCGCGGCTCGAGGTGGCGCTGCGCACGCGTTGGGCCGCGGTGGGCCAGCTGCAGAGCGTGCCGCCCGACGACTCGGCGGTGGGGTTCGACCCCGCGACCGAGCGCGCGCAGTTCATGCTCCCGCGCGTGTGGGGCGATAACGCGGTGTTCGTGACCTTCCCCAAGAGCGGCGCGGTGCGCGTCGAGGACTTCAACTGAAGCTCACCGTGCTGCCGGTTGCAGCTCCCGCCGACGCGGCCAGAGGGGACCGGCACGCATGTGCCGCGACCGCGTTGGGCATTTTCTACGGTGAGGAAGAAGCACCGTCACGTACGTGCTCGGCACCGCGGGCGCCGGCGGCAGCTCACCCGCAGGCGCCGGAGCGCCCGGGCTCCGCGCCGAGGTCCACTAAGGACGCACGCAGCGGTACCGCGCCATGCCTCCGCCGAGCTGGATGCGCCCGCTCGAGAAGTCGAGCGTGTAGGGACCTGCGCCGCCGTCGGTGCGCGAGAAGAACGGGCCCGCGCCGGTGCACGACGTCCACTCGGTGTGGTTGTCGAGGTAGCAGCCGTGCGGGTCGGGCCCCTGCCGGTACGCGCAGCCCTCGCAGCCCGCGTCGAGGCACGTCGCCGCGTTCGTGCACGAGCTGGTCACCGGGCACTGCCCGCCGGTCGCCGTCGCCGGGCACCCGACCACGCGCGAGCGCAGCTCGTCGATCGTCGGCGCGCGCCAGTCGCTGTAGCCGCCGTAGACGAGCGAGTCGCAGTTCGCGACGTCGAAGCTCTGGTTGTGCCACATGAGCCCGGACGCAGGGTCGACGAACACGAGCGGGTGGCAGTAGTTGTAGTTGCAGATGCCGCCGTCGCCGCACGGGCTCGGTATCGCCGGGCCGCACTGGCCGCCGCAGCCGTCGCTGCCGCACTCCGAGTCGCTCTTGCACGCGTAGGTGCAGTCGCAGCGATACGCGTAGTGCACGCGCACGCTCACCGAGTCGACGATCGCATCCGCCGGGCCGATGCTGCGCACCGCGAGCGCGATGCCGAACTGCGGCGAGTTCACCTCCGCTACCGTGAACGGGTAGTCCCACAGGTAGCGCGAGTTGCCCGCGCTGTCGGTCTCCCAGCGGTTCTGGGCCCAGCTGCCGCCGCCGGTCACGGTGTTCGAGAAGCGCCCGTCGCCGGCGTACGCCCTCACCTGGTCGGTGTACACGCTGCTCCCGTTCGTGAAGTGCCGGTAGGTGACCTCGATGCCGTTCACCGACGCGGTCGGCGGCAGGTTGAACCCGAAGCCGCTCGCGACGAGGTACTGCGACGCCTTCGACGTGCTCGACGACGTGTCGATGCGCACGTGCGCGCCGGCGTCGTCGTCCATGCCGAGCGCTCCGAGGTTGTCCCAGACGTCGAAGCCGCTGCTCGTGCCCGGCCGCGCGACCGACGCGCCCATCACCGCGAAGCTCGGGCCCGCGGTGCGTCGTCTTCGTGACGCTCGCGACGCCGTCGTCGTCGACGCTCAGCCGGCACGTGGTAGCGAACTCGAGGATCTGCACGCACTCGGCGCCGCTCGTGTACGCGATGGGAAACTGCAGCTGATCGGGGCAGCGATCGATGAACTTGCAGTACGAGGCCAGCACGTCGCCGTAGGGCCCCGAGGGACCGCCGCCGCCGCACTTACAGCCCGCGGCGAACAGCACCGCACAGGTGAGTACGACTCGCCTCATGTGGGACTCCCCTTTTCGGACCGGCCGGCGGCAGCGGAAGAAACGTGTTGCCGGCCCCGACCCGGACGATCAGACCTCCATGTCGGGCGGCCGGCCACCTTTTCGCGGGCGGGGAGCTACAGCGGCACTCCTCTCTTCGTCTCGTACGCGTAGCGGCCGTCGTCGCGTCGAGTCAGCCTCGACTCCGCGACTGGCCCTCTCGCCCCATACCTCGCCAGGCGCAAGAGCCCCTCCCGGTCGTTTGCGCTCGTA